>OLFV01000113.1_pt1 | contig 95677 bp, 74 predicted proteins | sample 1605551 | NCBI WGS metagenome assembly OLFV01 (sample SAMEA3888922, study PRJEB22519) | human gut metagenome | biome: human gut; feature: human-associated habitat; material: faeces | place: Denmark | collected 2011
ATCAACCGCATCTCTGCCGTCATGTCTTGCAGCACTTTTGATATGTCCGTAACTTGCTCTTTCATAGGTGTAAAGATACGAAAAATATCCCACATACGCAAGAAATAGAGACACTTTGTTTTGTCTTTTTATAGGTCTTTTTTGCAGTATATTTCAATCGTGGATTAAAGGTGCAGCCCTACCGCTGAATAGTTACACGATATTACTCGAGTGTGAATATTTGTAAAAAATATAAAGAATTTTCGCATAACATTCTTTATTTTTGTCTTAAAACACTACCTTTGCATTGTGTTCGTGAGAATGCAACGTTTTTTCATTAGGTTAGTAGTTTGATAGATTTAAGGTAAAGATTATGTTATTAGATTTTGAAACAACCGCATTGTTGGCAGGTGTTGCATTTGTGACCCTCCTAAGCGTTATTGCTTTAGTGAAAACCAACGTGCGATAACATTATTCTTTGAAAGGCCGGGGCGAGTGATTCGTACCGTCCTTTTTTTTTGTGCCTACCCCAACGACATTTGGCGAAAAATTGTTGCATATTTAAACAAAAATCGTTATTTTTGCACCTTTAATTTTATTAACTGCCGAAAAGATAACATTTTTGAAAGAAAAAAGACGGTGACCTTTACAAAAAGGCAGCCAACGGTTACTTTAAAAAGAGAACAAATAACATCAACATCAATTTTTTTAATAAAAACAACAAGTGTCATAACAATGAGAAAGTATTTACTTTTATTCTTTGTGATGTTTGCATCTGTGCTCAGCCTGAGCGCACAGGACGACGCGTCCGTGGAGAATGCTGTCATCACAATCAAAACAAACAAAGCTGTAGACACCGAACTGACGATTGAGGGCTACGCCATCGATTCAAAGGATGTCCTCACCGTTGATTGGGGTGACGGCGTGGAGAAGACCTATTTTCAGTCAAACTTCTGGAACACCTACGTCTCTGCAACAGGAAAGCTGAAGGGCGAAACGGTGAAGATAAGCGGCAACCTGAAGACCCTTGAGATCAAGGGTGCCGGCGTGACAAGCTTTGAGTGTGCCTCGGCTCCCAACCTGGAGGAGCTGAACCTCAGCGACAACGCTCTCACGGCGTTCACCGTGAGCAACATGCCCAAGCTGAAAATCCTGAAGCTCCAGAAGAACGCCATAAGCTTTTACGGCGACCTCAACATTCAGGAAGCAGCACCCACGCTCACAGAGCTCGATGTCAGCGACAACCAGCTCAACATCTATGACCTGTCAAAGTTTAAGAAGCTCGAATATTTCTATGCCAACAACAACCCCAACCTCACAACCGTGCTCTTCCCCAACGGCAGCGAGAACCTGAAGGACATAAAGATGAACAACTGCGACATTGTTCATTTCTACGCCATCTCCCTACCCTCTCTGAGCGTTCTGGAGCTTAGCGGCAACTCTATCAGGCAGGATGCCAACAACATGGGCTTCGAGGAAGGCACCTACCCCAAGCTCACCACCCTTGACCTGTCGAACAACGCCATCTACGCGATCAACCTCTCCATTTATCCTGCTCTTGAGAACGTAAAAGTGAGCGACAACCACCTCTCGCGTCTCACCGTGGGCACGCTCGAGAACCTCATATCGCTCAACTGCTCCAACAACGAGCTGCCACAGCTCAATGTGACAGCCAACAAGCAGCTGACGAGCCTCTACTGTGCCGGCAACCAGCTCACAACGCTCGACATCACGCCGCTGAGCAACATGCGCAATCTCGACATCAGCAACAACCCCATAAGCTATATTGACCTGTCAAACGCCTATGGTCTGGCCGATTTTACAGCCACCGACACCCAGTGTGCCGCGTTCGATTTCAATGGGCTGAACCCATGGGGTTCTTTTAGAAAGCTCGACGTGCGCAACAACAAAAACATGACGGCACAGTCGCTGAACATGATGTTCCGGACCATGCCTGAACATTCAGGACGGTCGTGGTCAACAACGCTCTTCATCAGTGGATGCCCCGGTGCCGAGCAGTGTAACACGTCAGACATCACAAGCTCCGATTATAACTGGAAGGCCGACGTAACGGGCGACGGCTCTGCCACCAAGAAGAACGTCAACCTCACCGTCGATGCCACAAACACCGGCAAGAAAGACAATTTCGGCGACGAATCGTCTACCGACGAGACCTATTCGCTCACACGCTATGCCACAGAGAACGGCGAGTTTAACCTCACACAGTGGACAGGTCCCTATTACAAAAAGCATGCTGACCTCACCGCCACAGCCGAGAGCGGCGTGCCCGCATGGGTCGTGGCTTATCCTGCCGAGGGCTACCGCCTGAAGGAGGTGCTGGTGAACGGCAAGGCTGTCAACGGCACACATTTCGTGCCCGTGGACAACTCTACCGTGAAGGTGGTGTTTGAGAAGAAGCCCCGCGAGGTGAAGCTGACAACAAAGAAGGGCACCATGCTCAACTTTGGCGTGAAGACAGATGTCACCACACCCGTGTCGGTGTGCTGGGGCAGCGGCGAGCCCGAGCTTTATGTGGTAAAGGCTGGCGAGACCTACTATTTCGACGAGAACGCCATCGGCACCGACGTGACCATCTATGGCGACATCACATCGCTCCTTGCCGACAGCTATCCTGACAGCGAGGGCATTGGCATGAACGTGGACAACAAGATCAGCGCTGTCGACCTGAGCGGCAACGAACTGCTCACAAAGGTTGTTCTCTACGGCAACCCCATCAGCTCTATCGACGTTTCCAACCTCGTGAACCTTGAGCACCTTGACGTAGCGACAGTGGGCGACGGTGTGCTCGAGACCGTCAACCTGGGCAACAACCCCAAGCTCACCGAGCTCCTGTGCTACAACAACAAGATCGCTTCGCTCGACCTGACCAAGTGTCCTGAGCTCGTGAGCGTCGATGCCAAGAACAACCTCATTTCTGACATCAACCTCAGCAACAACAGCAAGCTGCAGCAGCTCAACCTCACCAACAACCAGCTCTCCGACATCGACGTGAGCAACCTCACGGCTCTCACAGACCTGCTCCTCACGGGCAACAAGCTCACCAAGCTCGACGTGTCGAAGAACACAGGACTGATAGAGCTGCGCGTGGGCGCCAACAAGCTCACACAGCTCGACCTGAGCAACAACACCAAGCTCATGGTCGTGACGTTCCAGGACAACTACATGCACCATCTCGACCTGAGCGCATGCAGCAACCTGCGTCAGGTCAACTGTGGCAACAACGGCATGTCGGCATGTGAGCTCGACGACTTCTTCTACACCCTGCCCCATTATCCCGACATCTCTGCCGACGAGGCCATTCATGGCGCAACGCTCCGTCTGAACGAGGGCAAGGAAGAGCGTCCCAACAGCTACGACACCTGCGACAGCTCCATCGCCGATTCGAAGGGCTGGACCTTGAACACAGGTGGCGACGCTTCGGGCTGTGAGACGGCTTACATAACCATCATAGGCTCTCCTGACGGCACAACAAGGTTCTTCGATGCCGACAACAACGAGGTGAAGTCGGGCGACAAGGTGCTCAAGAACACCACCATCCGCGTGGAGGCCACTCCCAATGCCGGCTTCAAGTATGACGGTCTGCGCATTGACGGCGTGATCAAGGCCAAGAGCTTCAAGGTGTTGAGATACACCAAGGTAGAGGTGGGCTATTCTCCCTCAAGCACAGGCATCGACAACGTCACAGCCGCAGAGCTGGGCGCTGAGGTCAAGGCCGGCAACGGCACCATCGCCGTGACAGCTGATGCCGAGACCGCTGCCCAGGTCTACACCGCCAACGGTCAGCTCGTCGACAGCGCCGACGTTAACGGCACCCACATCTTCGCCGCCAAGGCTGGTGCTTACATCGTGAAGCTCACCGCCAACGGCAAGAACGCCGTCGCAAAGGTTGTGGTGAAGTAAAAAAAAAAGCAGATGTCTGCGCATGGTTAACAAAAGGTTAATAGCCATGTGACAGGCATGTGCCAGGCAATTATCGGCCATAACGGCCGTATCGTTCAAATAAACGATAAAAAATAAATAAACGAAAAAAGGAAGCTGACGGTCCGTCCGACCTGTTAGCTTCCTTTTTTTCGTTTATAGTGACCCGTTGGCAACAGATACCTTAACAAGAATGTCCGTAACTCTTAAACCCAAATCGGTCATTAGGCCGTTTTTATGTCGTTTTTTATAACAGCTTGCAGTCTTTTGTTTTTTATAAGTTGTCTTTTGCTTGTTTTTAATTCGCAATAGCTCGCTATTGCTCATTAAAAGCCAAACAAAATCCACTCTTCTAAAAATCCAAAATCCAAGCATGCAGCCCTCAGATTTGCCGCAATAAGAGGTGATAGATGGGGCTTTTCTTCATCATTCCTCTTTATTTTGTCAAAAACAGTGGTGTTATTCCTCTTTATTTTATCATTTTTGTGGTGCTTATTCCTCTTTATTTTGTCAAAAATAGAGGTGCTATTCCTCTTTATTTTATCAAAAAGTTGTATCTTTGCACATAGATGTGCTGTCTTTCTTCAGCTATTTGAATAAAACAATAAGTTGAAAGCCCATTATTTTTGAAAACAGAAAGAAAAACCGATATAAATGCTTACAATCATGTTTTTTGGATATTTATTCATTTCTCCATTCCTTTTTGCATATTTATATGTTTCTTCGCATGAACAAGACATGGAAGAACAAAAAAAGAACATGCTTTGAAAAACTCATTGAAAGCTCTTAGAAAAGCTCTTAGAAAAGCTCTTAGAAAAGCTCTTTGAAAGGCTCATTGAAAAGCTCATTGAAAGGCTCAATGAAAAGCTCATTGAAAGGCTCTTTGAGCGCCTTTTGAAAGCTTATTGAAAGCTTATTGAAAGCCTTTTGAAAGCTCTTGAAAAGCCTTTGCCGACCCCTATCGTTAAAAAACATGCTTTTCTTTGTGTATCCAACAAATTGTTGTATTTTTGCAAAAGAAAAGAGTTGCTTGACAAGCAAACGTATGTATATTGCAGAAATAGGAACCGTTGCTAAATCATTACTTCCATTGAGGTAAAAAATGCTCATAAATGCTCATTTTAAGCTATTCGGCAATTCTTAGCGTATTTTTTTAAATTGAAGCACTATGGCAGCAATCATGAACAGGAAATTGCCGGTAGGCATACAGTCGTTCACGAAGATACGAAAGGAAGGGTATCTGTATGTGGACAAGAGCGACATTGTCTGGAATCTTGTCAACGGCGTGAAATACAACTATCTGAGCCGCCCAAGACGGTTCGGCAAGTCGGTGCTTGTCGACACGTTGCAGGCTTATTTCGAGGGACGGCGCGAGCTGTTCGAGGGTCTGAAGATCATGGATTTGGAGCAGGATTGGACGGCACGTCCCGTGATAAGGCTCGATATGAGCCGTGGAGGAGCATCGGAAAATTCAATCCGTTCATACCTTAACAATAGGTTCAAGGATTATGAGGACGTGTATCGCATAGCGACATCAGCCGATGATTCATTAGCCGTACGCTTCCACCGTATTGTTCGAGAGGCCTACAACCAGACCGGCCAGCAGGTAGCCATACTTATCGACGAGTATGACTCGCCTCTTCAGCACTCATGGCATACCCCTGAGCACGAAGCCTGCACAGCCCTCTACCGTGAGGTGTTTGCCATCTTGAAGGCAGATGACGAGATGGAACGTTTTGTCTTCATCACAGGCATAACCAAGTTTACGCAGAATTCACTCTTCTCTGGGCTCAACAATCTGATGAACATCAGTTTCGAGCCGCAGTATGCTGCCATTTGCGGAATATCCAAGCAGGAGATTGTGGACAACTTCATGCCTGAGGTGGAGCAGATGGCTCAGATGAACGGCTGGACGGCGGACGAGACGTTGGAAAGGCTGAAAGACTTTTACGACGGCTACCATTTCTGCGACCTTAATATGGTGGACGTCTACAACCCGTTCAGTCTTGTCAACTCATTGTACCAGAAACGTCTCAGGAGCTATTGGGCCATGTCGGGGGCTACATCGCTGCTGCCCAAGTTTGTGGGCAACATGGAGATACGCCTCAACGATTTCGACCATTGCAGCATAGACCGTTTCCTTCTCGAAACGTCCGACGTGACGGGCGGAGGTCCCGAACTGTTCCTCTACCAGTCGGGTTATCTTACCATAAAGTCGGCTGATGAGTTTGGCTACATTCTCGGCATCCCCAACGAAGAGGTGCGTCAGGCCCTGAACGCAATGGTACTGCCGGCCCTTACCCTTCGCAAGCAGGGCGACACGGTGTCGCTGCAGGCCAATCTCTACCGCCAGCTTGGCACAGGCCAGCTCGACGAGGCGAAAAAGTCGATGCGCGCACTCATTGCCGATGTGCCTTACAGCAACAAGAAGCTCGCCTCGATGGACATGGAAGAGCGTTATCGCCTCATCATCAGCACCATTCTTCAGGCGCTCGGCGTGCGTGTGGAGGTGGAGCGCATGCTTGCCACCGGCCGCATTGACCTTGTGGCATGGCTCTCGCGCTACATCTATGTCATCGAACTGAAGCTCTCCAACAACGGTGGCCTCGCTGCTGCCGAACAGCAGATTCGCTCGTGCGGATATACCGAACCCTTCAAGGCCGACAAGCGTCGGGTGGTGGGTCTCGCCGTGGAGCTTGACAGCGAAGGCAAGGGTCTGGTCGACTGGAAGGTGGTGGAATGAGGTCTTGAGCTAAGCCTCTTTCCAATGTCAAGACCGTCTTTCTGCTTAATGTGAATAAACGAGGAAAACGAGAAAACCACGAAAAACGAGGAAAAATAAGAAAAAATAAGAAAAACGAGGAAACCGAGAACAGACGGTTTCCTCGTTTTTCGCTTAGAGGGAGGTGTTTTTATTGTTGTCTTACAAGTTTCTCGTTTTCCCAAAAATCAAAAGACTAATCTTGCGCATGGGTGGTGCTTTAACACTAAACAAACTTTAAAAAACACGCTTTTAATCATTAATTTACATAATAAACAAACAAAAGTGGCTTATTTTGCCAAATTCTGACTAAATTTGCAGCTAAAAACAAAAAAGAACAGAAAAAATAATGCAGAAGAAAATATTATCTGTCGTGATGATGCTCTCGGCAATAGTGATGTGTTCCTCATGTCTGAGCAACAGCGATGTCGAATACGACTACAGCGATGACAGCGCCATATCGGCTTTCTCACTCGGAAACGTGCAGTATGTCGCAGGACAACACAAGGCCACGGGTAAGGACAGCATCGTGTCGAAAAATTTCAGCTCGGTGAAATTTAGAATCGACCAGCTCGGCGGAAAAATATACAATGTTGACTCACTGCCCATGCAGGCATTGGCAGCGAAGGTGCTCTGCACACTGTCTACATACAACTCGGGTGTGGTGGGCTTGAAGAGTGCCACCAGCGACACGGTGAAATATTTCGCCTCTACCGACACCATCGACTTTACGACACCGCGCACATTCATTGTCTACAGCAACTCCGGACTGGGCTTCCGCCGCTACACCGTGTCGGTGAACGTGCATAAGCAAGACAGCGCCGCTTTCGTGTGGAAGCAGATGCCGTCGCTTCCCGAGGAGCTGAAGCAGATGAAGGGCTTGCGCATGACCGCAACCAAGGACGGGCTGCACATCGCAGCTACCGACGGCGCAGAGAGCTTCTACTATGTCGGCTCAAAAGACAATATGGCAACAGCACACAAGACCGCCACATGGACATCAGCTCAGGAAGGTGCCAACGTGTGGAACACGCTCGTCGGAAACAACGCCAAGGGCTTTGTGGCCGGCAACGGCGGTGTGGCCGAGTTTGACGACAACTCCCTGCAGACAACCGCTTCTGCGCACAACTTCAATACCCTGCTGGCTGCCACCTCGCAGCGTCTCTACGCCAACGTGGACGGAAAGGGTCTCATGTCGGCACCCGTGGACAACCTCACAACAGGTGCGTGGACAGCAGAACCCGTGTCTGAGGACGACAACATGGCACAGTTCCCGACCAAGGGGCTTGCCAGCGCCACCCTGCCCCTCCCGACCAACAGCGACAGCCGCTACGTCGTGGTCGTGGGCCATAACGACGGCGAGGCTTACAGCTCTGTGTGGGCAAAGATTGAGGAAGACGGCCAGAACAAGCAGCAGTGGATGCAATATCCCTATGACGACAACGACAACCGTCTGCCGGCGTTCGACAACCTGCAGATGGGCGTCTATAACGGACGGATAGTGGCTCTCGGCCATAACAACGGACAGCAGACAGCCAAGATGTATAGAAGCGAAGATCACGGACTGACATGGCAGGCCGACACCGTGGTGACCATGCCCGAGGGCATCAGCTCCAACGGCACACTGGCGTTTGCCGTCGACAGCGACAACTTCGTGTGGATTGTCTGCGGTGGCACCGGTCAGGTGTGGCGCGGAAGACAAAACTTCCTCGGCTGGGAGAAGAGAGAGGATGTCTTTGAGGAAAAGAAAAAGGCAAACTAAGGCTTGAAAGCCTGGTGGCAAAGAGGGGAGCTTGTTAAACGGGCACCTCTTTTTGACGTCTATATATATAATAAGGTGGAAAAGATGCGCTTAGCACAATGTTTAGGCTTGCTCATGGCCCTTGCGCTGCACACAGCAGACCTGAGGGCGCAGACCGACGACCAATATAAAATGGAGATTGGTGTCGGTGTGGCTCTTGTGTCTTATGAGGGCGACTATAACGGCGGCATCTTCAGCAACATGCAACCGGGCGCTTCTGTGATCTTAAGACGAATCTTCAACCCCTATATGGGTCTGCGCCTCGCAGCCACCTACGGCAAGCTCAAAGGCAACGCCAACGATGTGAAGACCTGGTTCCCTACCCTCTCGACAGGCTCAACGGGCAACGAAGGCGCTGACGGCACCGTGAACGGACAGACACGCGCAGGAGCGGTGCCTACGATCGTGGGAAACGAGCGGAGCAACTATGAGTTTAACAATTCGGTGTTCGACCTCAGCTTGACCTACGAATATAATTTCTGGCCCTACGGCACAGGCCACGACTATCGCGGCGCAAAGCGGTTCACACCGTTCGTCTTCGCGGGTCTTGGAGCAACCGTCGTGTCGGGAGGCGGAAAAACGGTGTTCACGGGCAACGTGCCCATGGGCCTGGGGGTGAAATATAAGGCTGCCGAGAGGCTCAACGTGGGCCTGGAGTGGGCTGTCCACTTCTCCCTCAGCGATGATCTCGACGGATACAAAGACCCTTACGGCGTGAAGAGCTCGGGTCTGTTTAAAAACACCGACTGCTATTCGGCGCTACAGCTGTCTGTGACCTACAGTTTCATGCCTAAATGTCGAACCTGTCATAACCAAGACGAGTGATGAGCTGCAAGGGCTCTCTTATCAAGCAACAAAACAAAAAAACGATATGACCACAACGGTAAACCCCACAACCATACCTCAGCACATTGCCATCATCATGGACGGCAACGGACGCTGGGCAGCAGAGCAAGGCAAGCCGCGAAGCTACGGACACCAAGCCGGAGTGGAGACGGTGAGACGCATAACGTCTGAGTGTACGCGTCTCGGCGTGAAGTGGCTCACGCTCTACACCTTCTCAACAGAAAACTGGAACAGACCTGCCGACGAGGTGGCTGCTCTCATGGGACTGGTGCTCTCTTCGCTTGAAGACGAGATCTTCATGAAGAACAACGTGCGGTTCCAGGTCATCGGCGACATTGAACGTCTGCCTGCGGCCGTGCAGCAGAAGCTACAGGAGACCATCGACCACACGGCGAACAACTCGGCCATGACCATGGTGGTGGCGCTCAGCTACTCGTCGCGATGGGAGATAACAAACGCCGCGCGACGCATTGCACAACAGGTGAAGGACGGGGCTTTGATGCCTGACGACATTACGGAGCAGACGCTCTCTGACAACATGACGACGGCTAACATGCCTGACCCTGACCTGCTCATAAGAACGGGTGGCGAGATCAGGATAAGCAACTATCTGCTTTGGCAGATCGCCTACAGCGAGCTCTATTTCTGCGACACCTTCTGGCCCGACTTCGACGAAGAAGACCTGCATAAAGCTATCGCCAGCTACCAACAACGCCAACGCCGCTTCGGAAAAACTGAACAGCAGGTGGAGGATGATTTAAAGGTAAAAAAAGGCTGACGCCTTTTGAGGGAAAAGTGAAGAGTGAAGAGTGAAGAATTCGATAGCCCTGATTTAAGGGAAGAGTGAAGAACGAAGAGTGAAGAATTCGTTACACTTTTTAAAAGAGGAAAATTCTTGCTTAGGCAAGCGTCTCTACGAGTCGAGCGCAAAATTCAAAACTCAAAAATTCAAAAAATCCTATAGCTTTTTTAAAAGGAAAAAGGGTTAAAACAGCAACAACAGCAAACAACAATAAACAAAATATGAACATCAAGAAACTGCTCATAGCTCTCCTCGCCATCATCTGCTCATCGGCGGTGAAGGCACAGGACAAGATTGTCTATCCCGACATCTCTTATGCCGGCTCGCCACGCACGCTGACCATCGGCGCAATAAACGTGACGGGTGCAGAGGGTTATGAGGACTACATGCTCACAGGCATCTCCGGACTGACAGTGGGCGAAGACATAACACTCCCCGGCAACGAGATCACCAACGCGGTGAAAAACTACTGGAAGTATGGCCTGTTCTCGGACGTGAGCATCGTGGCCGACTCGGTCATCGGCAACAAGGTGTATCTCAACATTCATCTGCGCATGAGACCGCGTGTGTCGACAATCAATTATGTGGGCCTGAAAAAATCGGAACGCACCGACATGGAGGAAAAACTGGGCCTCTTGAAGGGTGCTCAGATCACACCTAACATGATTGACCGCGCCAAGATTCTTGCCAAGAAATATTTCGACGACAAGGGCTTCAAGAACGCCGACATCCAGATCCGTGAGCGCGACGACGTGGCAAACAAGAACCAGGTCATCCTTGATGTCATCATCGACAAGAAGCAGAAGATGAAGGTCCGCAAGATCTACATCGAGGGTAACAAAGCGCTGAAAAACAGCAAGATAAAGGGCGGACTGTTCAAGAAGGGTGCCTTCGCGAAGACCCATGAGGCAGGAACGCTCGCTTCGTTCCTCAAGGCGAAGAAGTTTACACCCGAGCGCTGGAAGGCCGACAAGCAGAAGCTGATCGAAAAGTATAACGAGTATGGCTACCGCGACGCTGCCATCATCAGCGACAGCGTGTGGAACGTCGACGACAAGCACGTCAGCATCCGCCTGAAGGTGGACGAGGGCAAGAAATATTATATACGCAACATAACATGGGTGGGCAACACCATCTATCCGTCCGACTACCTGAACCAGGTGCTCGGCATGAAGAAGGGCGACGTCTACAACCAGAAGCTCATGAACAAACGTCTCACCGAGGACGATGATGCCGTGGGCAACAACTACTGGAACAACGGTTACCTCTTCTACTCGCTGCAGCCTACAGAGATCAACATCGTGGGCGACAGCATTGACCTCGAGATGCGCATCACAGAGGGCACACAGGCTCACATCAACCATGTGCGCATAAACGGTAACGACCGCCTCTATGAGAACGTGGTGCGCCGTGAGCTCCGCACAAAGCCGGGCGACCTCTTCTCGAAGGATGCCCTGCAGCGTTCGGCGCGTGAGCTCGCATCAATGGGCCACTTCGACCCGGAGAAGGTGAACCCCGACGTGAAGCCCGATCCAGAGAACGGAACGGTGGACATCAACTGGGGACTGGAGCAGAAGTCGAACGACCAGATAGAGTTCTCGCTCGGATGGGGACAGACAGGTGTCATCGGACGTGTGGGCTTGAAGCTCAACAACTTCTCTATGCGTAACCTCTTCAACAAGAACAAGGAGCACCGTGGAATATTGCCTATCGGCGACGGCGAGGTGCTGTCGCTCGGAGCACAGACCAACGGTACCTACTATCAGTCGTATAACGCCTCTTACTCAACCAACTGGTTCGGTGGAAAGCGACCAATCCAGTTCTCTGTAAGCGCATTCTTCTCGAAGCAGACCGACGTGTCGAGCAACTATTACAACTCGGGATATTATAACAACTATTATAATTATCTCTACGGCTACGGCAACTACGGCTACAACAACTACGAGAACTATTACGACCCCGACAAGTATGTGAAGCTCTTCGGTGCTTCTCTCGGATGGGGCAAGCGTCTGCGCTGGCCTGACGACTACTTCCAGCTCTCGTTACAGCTGTCGTACACACGTTACATGCTGAAGAACTGGCAGTACTTCCTCATGACCAACGGCAACTCTAACAACCTGAACCTCAGCATCGCCATCAGCCGCACGTCTACCGACAACCAGCTGTTCCCGCGTCGCGGTTCAGAGTTCACAGCCTCTGTGACCCTCACACCGCCATGGTCAAAGTGGGACGGCAAGGACTACAAGAACCTGGCAAAAGACCGCAACTCATCGCTCTATGAGCGCGAGCAGCAGGAGAAATATCGCTGGGTGGAGTATCACAAGTGGAAGTTTAAGGGCAAGACCTACACCGCGCTCACCAGCGGACAGAAATGTTTCGTGCTCATGACGCGCGTCGAGTTTGGTCTGCTCGGTTCATACAACAAGTATAAGAAGTCGCCGTTCGAGACCTTCTACATGGGTGGTGACGGCATGAGTGGCTACTCGACAAGCTACGCTGAGGAGACCATCGGTCTGCGTGGTTACGAGAACGGCTCGCTCACACCTTACGGTGCCGAGGGCTATGCCTACGACCGCATGTCGCTGGAGCTCCGCTATCCGTTCCTCTTGGGCAACACTACAATCTATGGTCTCGCCTTCCTTGAGGGTGGTAACGCATGGAGCGACACCAAAAACTTCAACCCCTTCAACATGAAGCGTTCGGCTGGTGTGGGCGTACGTATCTTCCTCCCGATGGTCGGACTCATGGGTATCGACTGGGCTTACGGTTTCGACAAACCGTTTGCAGGCTACGCAAAGGGCGGCAGCAACTTCCACTTCATTCTCGGACAGGAGTTCTAAAGCCACACCTCAGCCCCACCCCCTCGCCACCTATCGGTGGCTCACCCCTCCCCTTATGGAGGGGAGTGAATGGCTATGGCTATGAGAGTTTTGAATTTTGAGTTTTGAATTTTGAATTGTTGGCTTTCAGCCAATGTTGAATTATTCAATTTTGAATTTTCAATTATTCTATGTTGAATTTTCAATTATTCTATGTTGAATTTTCAATTATTCTATGTTGAATTTTCAATTATTCAATTTTCAAATTCTCAATTTCGAAGTGAGGCGATGCGGCGTAAAAAAAAGTTGTTCAATAAAAACGGAAAGGAACTATGAAGAAGATAATGTTTATCTGCCTCTTTGCCCTTACGGCATTGACGGCAAGCGCACAGAAATTTGCGCTCCTCGACATGGAGTATATCCTTAAGAACATCCCCGCCTATGAGCGTGCCAACGAGCAGCTTAACCAGGTGTCGAAGAAATGGCAGGCTGAGGTTGAGGCTCTCAACACAGAGGCCAGCACCATGTATAAGAACTATCAGAACGAGCTGGTGTTCCTCTCACAGGAGCAGAAGAAGGCTCGTCAAGAAGCTATCATGAAGAAGGAGAAGGAGGCCTCTGACCTCAAGCGCAAATATTTCGGTCCCGAAGGGGAGCTGTTCAAGAAGCGTGAGAGTCTGATGTCACCGATCCAGGACGAGATCTATAACACCGTGAAAGAGATCTCGGAGCTTCGTGGCTACTCGCTTGTGCTCGACCGCGCCTCCGAGTCGGCCGGCATAATCTTCGGCTCTCCAAAGATCGACATCTCTAACGAGGTGCTGCAGAAGCTGGGATATAATTAAGGGAAGAGTGAAGAACTTATTAAGTGAAGAGTGAAGAACGAAGAGTGAAGAATTCAATTGTCTTTTGGAAGAGGACAATTCTTGCTTAGGCAAGCATCTCTTCGAGCCGAGCACAAAACTCGAAAGCTCAACATTCACAATTCAAAACTCTTATAGCCTTGGCTATTCACTCCCCTCCATAAGGGGAGGGGTGAGCCGCGAAGCGGCGAGGGGGTGGGGCTGAGTTTGTGGGGCTTCCTTTTATAATAAAAAACAATAACAAAACAATAACAAAACAATGAAAAAACTTTTAATGATGTTGATGCTGTTGGCACCTATGGCTGCCTTCGCACAGAAATTTGGTCATATCAATGCCCAGGAAGTGATGGCACAGATGCCTGAGTTTATCAAGGCTCGCGGTGAGGTTGAGGCTGCTGCAAAGCAGTATGACAACGACCTCAAGGCAATGCAGGAAGAGCTGCAGCGCAAGGCAGAGGAGTATGATAAGACCAAGTCGACAATGAACGAGACCAAGCAGAAGGAGACCGAGCAGAACCTCATGACCCTTCAGCAGAAGATTCAGCAGGCTTATCAGGACAACTCTCAGGCCATGCAGAAGCTTCAGCAGGAGAAGATCTCTCCCATCACAGACCGTCTGGTCAACGCCATCAAGGCTGTTGGCAAGGCTGGTGGCTATGTTTACATCATGGACGTTACCTCTGGTGTGCCTTACATCAGCGAGACTCTCAGCAAGGACGTTACAGCTGAGGTTAAGGCTGAGCTCCAGAAGACCGTCAAGAAGTAAAAAAACACAGCCAACAAGACAGCTGTTAAGCAATTATAACTAAGAACAGTGCGCAGGAGCGCATCCACCAATGTGCCGGAGAGCTTCACGCCCTTCGGCACGTTTGGTTTTAACCCAAAACGGCTTAATGACCTATTTGGGTTTAACCGCTACCACAACAAACATTGTCAGAATATGAAAAAAATCGCAATAGCCATTCTTGCCTTGCTCGCACCCTTGGCAGCAAGCGCACAGAAAGAGTTGATGGACACCAACATCATCATCGACACAAACGACGCACCAGCAGCGCGCCAGCAAACAGGACAGGCACCTGCCACCCTCTTGCGCTATGGCTACGTCAGCTATAACGACGTGCTGCAGTCGATGCCCGAGATTGAGCAGGCACAGAAGTCGCTGGAGACGCTGCGCAGCAAGTATGACGTCGAGATGAAACGTTCCGAGGACGAGTTCAACGCCAAGTATGAGGAGTTTCTTGAGGCCCAGCGCGACCTCGTGCCCTCCATCTTGCGCAAGCGTCAGGCTGAGCTTCAGGATATGATGGACAAGAACACCGCCTTCCGTGCCGAGGCACGCCGTCTGCTCGCACAGGCTGAGAGCGATGCCTACGCGCCGCTACATGCCAAGCTCAAGGCAGCCATCGGCGAGGTAGCAGCAGAGCAGGGACTGGCCTTTGTGCTCAACACCGACAACAACGCTTGCCCTTACATCAACCCCGCCATGGGCGTTGACGTGACGAGCCTGGTGAAAGCAAGGGTAGGGAAATGAAGTGAAGTGAAGGCTTAGGGCATAGGCCCCAAAAATTATGGTCTATGCCTTAGAAAAGCTCCTGAACAGTTTTACGACAAAAAGGGTTTTATAACCCAAAACAAAAAAACAGCGTGCAGTTATGAATCTTCCACACAACGCAGGCCCTATCGGCGTGTTCGATTCGGGCTACGGCGGACTGACCATCCTTCACGGCATTCGTCAGCTTCTGCCACAATACGACTACATGTACCTCGGCGACAACGCCCGTGCCCCTTATGGTTCGCGATCCTTTGAGGTGGTGTATGAGTTTACGCGTCAGGCCGTACTGAAGCTCTTCAGCATGGGCTGCCATCTCGTGATCTTAGGGTGCAACACAGCGTCGGCCAAGGCGTTACGCTCCATCCAGCAGTGTGACCTGCCGCAGGTGGACCCCTCGCGCCGTGTGCTTGGCGTGATCCGTCCCACGGCAGAGACCGTTGGACAGCTCACGCGATCGCGCCATGTGGGTGTGCTGGCCACCGAGGGCACCATACGCTCAGAGAGCTACAACATGGAGATTGGCAAGCTGCACCCCGACATCACGGTCACGGGACAGGCTTGTCCGCTGTGGGCTGCCATCGTGGAAGCCAACGAGGCAGACAGTCCGGGGGCCGACTATTTCGTGAAGAAACGCATAGACCAGCTGATGCGCCGCGACCCGCTCATCGACACCATTATCCTTGGCTGCACCCATTATCCGTTGCTCATGAACAGCATCGTTAAGAATGTGCCCGACGGTGTGCGCATCATGCCGCAGGGCACTTATGTGGCTGACAGTTTGAAGAGTTATCTTGAGCGCCATCCCGAGATGGAGGCCATGGTGACGCAAGGGGGCACCTGCCGTTATCTGACGACAGAGAGCGAAGAGAGGTTTGGCGAGAGTGCTCAGATCTTCCTTAACGAGAAGGTTAAGGCAGAGCATGTGGAGCTTGTGTAAAGGGCTTTTGCGAAGGGCTTGTGTGAAGGGCTTGTGTGAAGGGCTTGTGTGAAGGGTTTGTGAAATAAAGGTTTAAGAAAGCTGGTCAGAAGGTTCCGAAAGCTGCGCCCCATGAAACGATGCTTATCTTCACGTCGCCGGCTTTCTCCAGCTCTTTGCCTATGGAGCACACCGTTGCTCCTGTCGTGACCACATCGTCGACGAGGATGATGTGCTTGCCCCTTATGTCCTCGGGTTTCAGGAGCACGAACGCATCCTTGACGTTCAGTTCGCGCTGCTCGGTGGTCATGGCCGTCTGGCTGCGCTTGAACGATGTGCGCATAATGATGTCGGTGCGCATGGGCAGGCCTATGGTCTGTGCCAGTCCTTCAGCAATGAGGTCGCTCTGGTTGTAGCCACGCTGTCGCACGCGCTTCTTTGCGAGCGGCACGGGGATGATGATGTCGGCGTTCTCGGCAAGCTCCGTGTCTTTCAGCTCCCTGCCGATCATGCGCCCCATCCACAGACCCACGCTCTCGTTGTGGCAATATTTCAGCTGATAGATGAGGTCGCTGGCATGTGAGTGGCCTTTGTGGTGAACGAAGGCGAACGCCGCCTCAATGTTTATCTTACGCCAGAAATGTTGGGCCATGGCGTTGCTGTAGAGGTCTTTCGACCATGAGGTGCGCGGCAGACTGTCGAAACATCGTGCGCAGAGCACATGCTCCCCCTTCATCAGTCGGTCGCCGCACAGTTCGCACATGTAGGGACTGATGAAGAGCACGGCGTCAGAGAGCCACCGTCTGATCGCCACTTTTATGTTTGTCAGAAAGCTCACAACTTCTGGTTTTTGTTTTTAAAAAGCTCTTGGCTTTTTGTTGCTTAAAAATCCTTGTTTTTTTGTTGTTTGAAAATCCTTGGCTTTTTGTTGCTTAAAAATCCTTGGCTTTTTGTTGCCTAAAAATCCTTGTCTTTTTGTTTCAACAGCACAATTGACGATTAAAAATCGTAACCGCTGTCAAACGGTTCATCCTCTGCTGTTGAATCGTCGTCATTGTCTTTTTCTATCTGGTCGAGGCATTGCTTGGCCAGTTCAACGTCGAAGCCGCGGCCTATGGCATAGCGCAGCAGTTTGTAGTGGCGCTCATAGGCTGTGCGTCCCGTCACCGTGCGTTGCTTGGCTTTGAGCAGCGGCAGGAGAGTGTCGGCATACTGCTCCCGGTCCACGGCATCGAGCACGGGCGCATAGATGTCGCTGCTTATGCCTTTCTGCCACAGCGCAGCCTCGACCTTGCGTCGTCCCCATTTGCCAAACTTGATCTTGTCGTTGACGAACATCTCGCAGAAGCGTCGGTCGTCGATATAACGTTCTTTTATCAGTTGCGCGAGTACACGCTCCTGGGTCTCTTCGTCAAGACCCCATCGTCGCATGCGGTCGCGTGCCTGTCCCGAGCAATATTCTGCCCGTGCGCATGATGATGAGAGGCGTGAGAACGCCTCAGATTCGGATAATTGTGTGGTCATATGTCGGATGCGCCGAAGCGCAATTTTGAATTTTGAATTTTGAATTGTCGGCTTTCAGCCGATTTTGAGTTTTTTAATTTTGCGCTCGGCTCGTAGAGACGCTTGCCTAAGCAAGAATTATCCTCTTAAAACAGAGCAATTGAATTCTTCACTCTTCGTTCTTCACTCTTCACTCTTCACTCTTCCCTTATAAAGGCTCCCTTAACCATTCGTGGTTTCCCGAAGCAGTCGTTTCGTACCTCTATGGCGGTGAAACCTTCGTTGGCCATGGTTTGGGCTACCTCATGGGCATAGGCGGTGTTTGTCTCGAAGAGCAGACGGCCGCCGGGCTTGAGAGCCTTCGATGCGTAACGGGTAATGGCGCGGTAGAAGAGGAGAGGGTCGCTGTCGGGCACGAAAAGGGCAAGCTCTGGCTCATAACTGAGCACGTTGTCGGACATGTCGGCACGCTCCTTGTCGCAGATATATGGGGGGTTGCTCACAATGACATCCCAACACGCTTCGTCGTCGGGGGCGCTGAGAGCATCCTGATGTTCAAATCTTACGCTCGCTCCAAGCCTATGGGCGTTGCCCGCTGCTATGGCCAGTGCGTCTGTCGATATGTCCCACGCCGTGACACGCGCCTGAGGCAGGGCCAACGCAACGGTTATGGCTATGCAACCGCTGCCTGTGCCGATGTCAAGAATTGAAGGGTGGGGGGCTTCTTCTCCTTTTTCAGAAACCTCCTTTTCTTCTTTGCCTCTTTCCTCCTTGCTGTTATCTTCTTTTTCTTTTTCTTTCGCCTCGTTGCAAGCCCATTTCACCAGATCTTCGGTTTCGGGTCTTGGAATGAGCACGCCTGGAGCCACGTCAAACAGTCGTCCGGCGAACCATTCGGCACCTAACACATATTGCACAGGCTCCGATTTTTCCAATCGTTGCATGATTTTCTCCAGTCGCGTGGTGTCGTCTGCCGATAATTGTGTAACTTTGCCTAAACAAATGTCGGTTAGTGACATGCCGAACAGGGCATCGAGCACGGTGCGCACGATGGCTTGGGCCTCACGCTCATTGTATATGGCGGTGAGCCGCTTCCATAATTGGTTGTATGTCATGCCACAAAATTAATAAAAATTGATTATGTTCCAAAATAACAGCCAAGAAAATAATGACAACAAGGGCTTAAAGACCGATGCGGAGAACAACGCTTCTTCTCAAGAAGCTGCTCAGCGTGAGGTCGACGAGATGTATATGCGTCGCTGCCTTCAGCTTGCCGACTGTGGCCGTCAGAATGCCAAGCCCAACCCCATGGTCGGTGCCGTCATCGTTTGTGACGGACGGATAATAGGCGAGGGCTACCATGTGCGTTGTGGCGAGGGCCATGCCGAGGTCAACGCCTTTGCGTCGGTGCGTCCGTGTGATGAGCCGCTGCTCGGCCGAAGCACGATGTATGTTAGTCTGGAGCCTTGTTCTCATTACGGCAAGACGCCGCCATGTGCCGATCTCATCGTGAGGAAAGGCGTGCGTCGCGTGGTCGTGGGCTGCGTCGACCCTTTTGCCAAGGTCCACGGACGCGGCATAGCCAAGCTGCGCGAGGCGGGCATAGAGGTGACGGTGGGTGTGCTCGAAGACGAGTGTAAGGCTCTGAACAGCAGGTTCATGACCGTCAACACAGAGCACCGGCCCTACATCCTGCTCAAGTGGGCACAGTCGGCCGACGGGTTCCTTGACGACCACTATCATGCCGCACGCTTCTCGACGCCCTTCACCACCATGCTCGTACACAAGATGCGGGCCGAGAACGACGCCATTCTTGTGGGACGTGTCACCGACCAGCGTGAGCATCCGCGTCTCGACGTGCGCGAGTGGAGCGGTCCGTCGCCAGAGCGCATTGTGCTGACCAGCGGCCAACGCATCACCGACGTGCTCGACACGTTATACAGCAGAAAGAAGCAGTCGCTCATTGTGGAGGGTGGCGCTGCCACTCTGCGCTCCTTCATCGACGCCGGACTGTGGGACGAGATCCGCCGCGAGACCTCACCCCTGTGTGTGGGCGACGGCACACCTGCCCCCTCGCTCCCGAACGATGTCATATCGGCCGACAGGACGTTTGTCGACGGCAACGTGATAGAGAGGTTCTTCAGGGTGAAATGATAAAGCGGAAAATCATTGATGAAGCGGAAAATCATTGATAAAAAGGAAGCCCGCAGAAAAGACCTGAAGATAAACCGTAGCCCCGTAACCTCCAGTAATCAAAACAAAAGAAAAAAGAAACCATAAAAGATAGGAAACAAGAAAAATGTCAACAAAGCAAGACGAGCTAACACCGATGATGAGGCAGTTTTTCTCGCTGAAGGCCAAGCACCCCGACGCGCTGCTGCTCTTCCGTTGCGGCGACTTCTACGAGACCTACTGTGACGACGCTGTCACGGCATCGAAAATATTGGGCATCACGCTCACCCGACGGTCGAACGGCGCATCGAAAACAGGAAGCGGCAACGCCGAGATGGCGGGCTTCCCGCATCATGCGCTCGACACATATCTGCCCAAGCTCATACGCGCCGGCAAGCGTGTGGCCATCTGCGACCAGCTGGAGGACCCCAAGCTCACGAAGAAGCTCGTGAAGCGCGGCATCACAGAGCTGGTTACGCCAGGTGTGGCCATGGGCGACAACGTGCTCAACTATAAGGAGAACAACTTCCTCGCTGCTGTCCACTTCGGACGTGGCGGGGTGGTGGGCGTGGCGTTCCTCGACATCTCTACGGGCGAGTTTCTTACAGGCGAGGGTCCTGCACCCTATGTGGAGAAGCTCATGGGCAACTTCCAGCCCAAGGAGGTGCTCTATGACCGCGCCTGCAAACAGCAGTTTGAGCAGGCCTTTGGCAACCGTTGGTGCGTGTTCGAGCTTGACGACTGGGTGTTCACCGACACCACAGCCCGTCAGAAGCTGCTGCGCCATTTCGGCACAAAGTCGCTCAAGGGTTTCGGCGTGGAGCATCTGCCCAACGGCATCATTGCCTCGGGAGCCGCCTTGCAGTATCTGGAGCTTACGCAGCACACACACATAGCCCACATCACGTCGCTCTCACGCATAGAGGAGGAGCGTTATGTGCGCCTCGACAAGTTCACCATACGTTCTCTCGAACTGTTGCAGCCCATGCAGGACGACGGTGTGTCGCTGCTCGGCGTCATCGACCGCACAGCCACGCCTATGGGCGGACGTATGCTGCGCCGCTGGCTCGTCTTCCCGTTGAAGGATGTCAAGGCCATCAAGGCTCGTCTCGACATTGTTGACTATTACGCCCATGAGCCGGCCTTTGCCGAGTGCATGGACGATGCCTTCCACCGCATGGGCGACCTGGAGCGCATCACCAGCAAGGTGGCGGTGGGACGTGCCACGCCGCGCGAGGTGGTGCAGCTCAAGATGGCTCTACAGGCTCTCGTGCAGGTCAAGACGGCTTGCCAGCACGCCAAGAACGAGGCGTTGCAGAACATGGGCGAGCAGATACACCTGTGTGAGGCTCTCAGACAGCGCATAGAGAAGGAGCTGCAGCCCGACCCGCCACAGCTCGTGGCCAAGGGCGGCGTCATTGCCGACGGCTTCTCGCCCGAGCTTGACGAGCTGCGGCAGATCTCGCGCCACGGACGCGACTACCTGTTGCAGATCCAGCAGCGCGAGACGGAGCGCACGGGCATTGCCTCGCTCAAGGTGGGCTACAACAACGTGTTTGGATATTATCTTGAGGTGCGCAACACCTATAAGGACAAGGTGCCGCCAGAGTGGGTGCGCAAGCAGACGCTCGCCCAGGCTGAGCGTTACATCACCGAGGAGCTGAAGCAGTATGAGGAGAAGATCATGGGTGCCGACGAGAAGATCCTGGCGCTCGAGACACGTCTCTTCAACGAGCTTATTGCCGACATGCAAGCCTATATTCCCCACATACAGATCGACGCCACGGTGACGGCACGTCTCGACTGCCTGCTGTCTTTCGCCAAGGCTGCCGACGAGCACGGCTATGTGCGCCCCGAGGTGTCCGACGATGTTGTGCTCGACATTAAGCAGGGCCGTCACCCCGTCATAGAGACGCAACTGCCTGTGGGCGAGAGCTATGTGCCCAACGACATCTTCCTCGACAGCGACAGCCAGCAGATCATGATCATCACCGGCCCCAACATGGCGGGCAAGTCGGCCTTGCTTCGCCAGACAGCCCTCATCACGCTCATGGCGCAGGTGGGCTGCTTCGTGCCGGCACAGAGCGCACATGTGGGCGTGGTCGACAAGATCTTCACCCGTGTGGGAGCGTCCGACAACCTCTCGCTGGGCGAGTCGACGTTCATGGTTGAGATGACCGAGGCCGCCGACATTCTGAACAATGTGACGCCGCGCTCGCTCGTGCTCTTCGACGAGCTGGGCCGTGGCACCTCTACCTACGACGGCATATCCATTGCGTGGGCCATCGTGGAGCATCTGCACCAGTACAGAAAGGCGAAGGCACGCACGCTCTTCGCAACCCACTATCATGAGCTCAACGAGATGGAGCGTCTCTTCCCGCGCATAAAAAACTATAATGTGAGCGTGCGCGAGGTCGACGGCAAGGTGATATTCCTGCGCAAACTGATGCCCGGCGGCTCTGAACACTCGTTCGGCATTCATGTGGCAGAGATTGCGGGCATGCCGAAGAGCATCGTGCAACGCGCTAACGAGATATTGAAACAGCTCGAGGCCGACAACGCACAGGTGGGAGCGCTTGAACAGGACGGTCTGGCGGCTACGGCCGGCAACGGCTCTGCAGCAGGTGCCGTAGGCTCTGCAAACAGCGGCTCAACAGGCACAGGCGGCTCTGCAACGGGAGCCAAGGCTGCAATAAAGCCAAAGGCCAGCAACGCCCCCACGCAGCGTCTTGGCTCGTCAGATGCCGTGCAGCTGAGCTTCTTCCAGCTCGACGACCCTGTGCTCTCACAGATCCGTGACGAGATCGTGGGCCTCGACATCAACAACCTCACACCCGTTGAGGCTCTCAACAAGCTCAACGAGATAAAGAAAATTCTTAAGGGGCATTGACCCTGGCAGGTGCCTAAAAATTTTTGGACACCTGTATAAAAAAACGGCTTAAAAGTTTAATATATCGCTTGTTTTGTTTAATTTTGCAGTATCTTATAGCACAATAGGATAACTATGCTTTAAGATAGAAAGAAAAACAGTAAGGACAATGTTGAATTTAGACAACTTTTACAAGGCGCGTTATGTGCTTAACAAGGTCATCAGAAAGACCACGCTGGTACACGCGCTGAAGGTCAACCCCGAGAGCGATGTCTACTTGAAGCCCGAATGTCTGCAGAAGACAGGCTCGTTCAAGATTCGCGGTGCCTACTATAAGATCTCACAGCTCACACCCGAGGAGAAAGCCAAGGGCGTGATTGCTTGCTCAGCCGGAAACCACGCGCAAGGCGTGGCGCTCGGTGCTACGGCCATGGGCATAAAATCGCTCATCTGTCTGCCTGAGGGCGCACCCATCAGCAAGGTGGAGGCAACAAAGCGGCTGGGTGCTGAGGTGTGCCTCGTGCCTGGCGTCTACGACGATGCCTACCAGAAAGCATTGCAGCTGCGCGACGAGAACGGCTACACCTTCATTCATCCCTTCGACGACGAGAACGTCATTGCGGGCCAAGGAACCATCGGTCTGGAGCTGCTCGACCAGCTGCCCGACGTTGAGGCCATCGTGGTGCCTGTGGGCGGCGGCGGACTGATCTCCGGCATCGCCTTTGCCGTGAAGTCGCTCAACCCCGAGGTAAAGGTCTATGGCGTGCAGGCCGAAGGCGCACCGAGCATGGTGCAGAGCTTGCATGACCACAAGCAGGAGGCGCTGCCTTTTGTCTCTACCATTGCCGACGGCATTGCCGTGAAAGAGCCCGGCTCGCTGACCTTCGAGACCTGCTCACGTTATGTCGACGACATCGTGACGGTGAGCGAGGACGAGATCTGTGCTGCCATCCTGCATCTGCTTGAGGCTGAGAAGATGGTGGCAGAGGGTGCCGGCGCTGCCAGCGTAGCTGCCGTGATGTTCAACAAGGTGCCTGTCAAGGGCAAGAAGACGGCGTGCATCGTGAGTGGCGGCAACATCGACGTCACCATTCTCAACCGCGTCATCAACCGCGGTCTGACGAAGAGCGGACGCATCTGCACGCTCTGCATAGAGCTTGACGACAAACCGGGACAGCTCCTGCAGGTGAGCACCGTCATTGCGGAGCTGGGAGCCAACATCATAAGCGTGAGCCACGAGCGCAACGCCGACAGCGAGGCTGTGAACGCGTGCCTGCTGCGCCTCACCGCTGAGACAAAGAACCATGAGCATGTGGCAGAGATAAAGCGACAGCTCATGGAGAAAGGTTTTAAGATTATAGAATAAAGAAGATATGAAACAGATTCACACCGACAACGCGCCCAAGGCGCTCGGACCCTACAGCCAGGCCATTGAGGCCGGAGGCATGGTGTTCGCATCAGGACAGGTGCCCATTGACCCTGCCACAGACCAGTTTGTAGAGGGCGGCATAAAGGAGCAGACACGTCAGTCGCTCACCAACGCCCAGAACATCTTGCGCGAAGCAGGCACCGACCTGTACCATGTGGTGAAAACAACGGTGTTCCTCAGCGACATGGACAATTTTGCTGCCATGAACGAGGTCTACGCCGAGTTTTTCCAGCAGCCTTATCCAGCACGCTCTGCCGTGGCTGTAAAGACGCTGCCCAAGGGTGCTCTCGTTGAGATCGAGTGTATCGCGGTGAAGGGATAACCCCGTTACCGTTAAATAAAAAAAGGCGAACACAAGCTTGGGTGCTGTGTTCGCCTTTTTTTATGACTTCGTCATTCAAAAACATCTGACTTTTTTACAAAATTGTTAATAGGGTGTTCAAAATTAATCACATAACATCTTCTTATAAGATTCACATATGCGATTAATTTTGAACACCTGCTTATATGCTTTCTCATATTTTGAAACGTTAAATTTAGCGTAGAACAAAAAATATCTTCCGTTTTGTTGCGCTTTTTAGAAACAATCATTTATCTTTGCAATATTAATATAAGAATAAAATGGGAAAACACCAAATAAAGATTGTGCTGATGGATGAAGCCCTGGCTTTTATTCGATCCCTACCTCAGAAAGTACAAGAGAAAATTACCTACAATTATCTCAAAATTGAGCAAGGTATAATGAACAGCGAACTGTTCAAGAAATTGGAAGGTACAGACATTTGGGAATTCCGCACGTTATTTAATGGAAATTGTTATCGTTTATTTTCATTTTGGGACACTGAGACCGAGACATTAATTATCGCCACTCATGGCATTGTAAAGAAGACTCAGAAAACACCATCTAAGGAAATAACGAAAGCAGAAGAGATTAGAAAACTGTATTTTGAACAAAAAGATAAATAGATATGGCAAAGATTAATTTAACACCACTGTCAACTGTCATTGATGAGGTTTGGGGCGAGAAAGGCACTCCCAAAAGAGACGCTATGGAAGAACAGCTGAAAGAAGAAGTAAACTCTTACTCCTTAGGGGAGGCTATTCGCAAGGCTCGTTTGGCTCAAAACCTTACACAGGACGAACTTGGCAAACGTGTTGGTGTGCAACGGTCACAGATTTGTCGTTTGGAGAGTGGCAGAACTAACATAACCATTCCCGTAATGAGTCGTGTCTTTCAGGCATTGGGCATTGCTACAGCCACGCTTGATTTGGGAGTGGCTGGGAAAATAGCGTTGTGGTAATCATAAAAACCTCTTGCTTTCAAACGATTGCATTATAATGAACAGAGTTTGAGAAAACTGCCATATAAGCAACAATGCGGTTTTTTTGTTAATAGGGTGTTCAAAATTAATCGCATAACATCTTCTTATAAGATTCAAATATGCGATTAATTTTGAACACCTGCTTGTATGCTTTATATGCCAAAATACTTGTGCCCAGGTAAAAATGATAGCAGCTTGCCGGTAATCACACAGCACAGAAAGGCAAGCAGAGCTATGCAGGGGATAGCTGCCCAAACAGGTATGAGTGGCTCTGCCTGGTTGCCGTTCACGAAGAAACCGGCAATAGGGGCCAGGAAGAACAAGTGCATCAGATACATGCTGAACGAGAGGCGGGAAATGTCTGTAATCCATCTGGGGGCTTCTTTCTGCTCAATACATGTGAACAGCAGGAAGGCACCAAAGGTGGCCAGCAGCACGTTGGGCGTACAGAATTCCCACGACCATTCAAGCAGAGGTGTCTCTATGATCTGACCGGGAACACCCTTCCACCAGAATGACCAACCTGTAAAGGCACCGCCTATGAAAAGGCAGGTCAAGCCGATTCTCATTCTCTTGCCCCGATTCCAGGTGATGTGCTTTCTGATGTAATGTGCCAGCACCAGATAGCCCAGGTAGCCTGAGCAGTACCAGAGCATTGTAAACCCATTCCAGAAACATTCGCCCCAAAGCTCACGGGTGACAAATCTGTGAAGCCATGGAATGAAGGTTGAGAGAATGAAAATGCCGATGAATGTGAGTTCCTCTTTGGCCGTTGATTTTTCCAGCCAGGGCGAGACGACAGGGATGATGAGGTAGAGCGAGATGAGCGGATACATAAACCACAGGTGTCCGGCCATTGGTGAGAAATTGAATGGCAACATCCACAGACCGTCCAAAGCTTCGTTCCACGTCCATTGGCCGAGCATGGCGGGGATGAAAGTGTAAAGGAGCTGAAAGACTATGAACGGTGGCAGGATGCGCATGAATCGCCGTTTATAGAATGAGTGCATCGTCATGCCCTCCTTCATTGGCACAAGAAGGAAAGCACTCACCACCATGAACAGAGGCACGCAGATGCGGCTTAACGCTCCGTCATAGAACGAGACCCAGAAGCGGTTGCTTTCGTTGGCCAGCATTGACACATTGCCGGCCAATCCTGAGCTGTCTGCACCATAGAAATTTTCGCTGGCATGAACAAGCATGACCAGAAAACAGGCTACGACGCGGATGTACTCAATAAAAACTATTTGTTTCTTTTCCATGTTTTGTATGTGATTTGCTTGATTTTATATGTGTTTTGCTTGATACAGAATGCAAAGGTAAGAAAAAAAACAAGAAGTTCACAAGTTTGTGGCTTGTCTTTTGCACCGCCAAAAACAAGCGAAAAAGAGGGCGCGGAAAACTGTATATTTATGCAGTTTTGCCCTCTTTTTTAGTGGCGTTTTAAAAGTGCCCAACTTACGATTTGAAAGTGCCCATTTGACGTCCTCAAAGAGGCTCTTTGACGAGCTCATTAAGGCCCTTTGACAGCCTCAAAGAGGCTCTTTGACAAAACGACCCTGTTTTTAAGAGTTGTTAACAAAAAGTATAAGTTGAAACCGTCTTATTTTTGAAAACAGAAAGCAGAATACCTGTTTTAGCTTACAATCGCTGTTTTGGATATTTATTCATTTCTGCTTTCTGTTTTGCATATTTATACAGTTCTCCCAGTGAGAGAACCTCTATTGTTTTGCTCTTTTTCTTGCGCATTTACGGCTCTTTTTCAGCTGCCTTTTGGGGCTTTCGCAGCCCTTTAGAGCCATCACAGCTTTGGAGCTGTAGTGGCCCTTGGAGCCGTTGCTGCTGTCGCTTAGCGCTTTCTCTTTCCTTTGGAGCTTTTGCTGCCCTTTGGTTTTTCACCGTCCTTGGCGCCATCCTCTTTTTCGGTCTTTTTCTTTGTCTTGTCGCTATTGTTTGAGATGATGGTGAAGTCGAGCTGTTTCTTCTCCAGGTTCACGCGGGCCACCTTTATGCGTATGGGGTCGCCGAGCTGGTAGCGGTTGTGACGGCGACGGCCGACGAGACAGTAGTTGCGCTCGTCAAAGTCGTAATAGTCGTCGTCGAGGTCGCGCATGGGCACCATACCCTCACAGTGGTTCTCGTCGATCTCGCAGTAGATGCCGAACGACTGTATGCCGGAGATGTGGGCATCAAACTCCTCGCCGAGGTGGTCGCCCATAAACTCTACCATCTTATATTTTATAGAGTCGCGCTCAGCGTTGGCTGCCACCTGCTCCATGTCGCTGCAGTGTTCACACAGCTCCTCATAGTGGTCCTTGTTGGCAGACCGTCCTCCCTGCTGATAGCGTGTGATGAGTCGGTGCACCATGGTGTCGGGGTAACGGCGTATGGGCGATGTGAAGTGGGTGTAATAGTCGAACGCCAGACCGAAGTGGCCGATGTTGTGAATGCTGTATTTTGCTTTCATCATGGCCCTCAGCGCCACGAGCTGTATGACGTTGCCCTCGGGTTTGCCCTCACACGCGTCCATGAGCTTGTTCAGCGCGCGTGCCGTAGCTCCCTTTGTGCCTTGCGTCTTCATCTTGTAGCCGAACTTGACCACAAACTCGCGCAGCGTCTCGAGCTTCTGCGGGTCGGGGTTGTCGTGCACACGATAGGGCAGCGTCTTTGCCGTCTTGCCCTTCTTCACCTTGCCCACGCTCTCTGCCACGGTGCGGTTGGCGAGCAGCATAAACTCCTCGATGAGCTTGTTGGCGTCTTTTGAGCGTTTGAAATAGCAGCGCGTGGGGTGCCCCTTCTCGTCGATGTCGAAGCGCAGCTCCTCGCGGTCAAACTTCACCGCTCCGTTCTTGAACCTCTGTTCGCGCAGCTTCTTTGCCAGGCGGTCGAGCTGTATGAGCAGGTCGGCGTTCTCGCCCTTGTAGCCCTTGGGTCCGGGAGCAGGTGCGGGCTGTCCTGTGCCGTCGACCACACCGTTCTGTTCCAGCAGCTCCTGCACCTCCTCGTAGCAGTAGCGGCGGTTGGAGCGTATGATGGTGTGCACGATGCGGAAGTCTTTAACCTCAGCATCGTCGTTGAGGTTGAAGACCACGCTGAAGGCGAGCTTGTCTTCATCGGGTCGCAGAGAGCAGATAAAGTTGCAGAGGCGCTCGGGCAGCATGGGTATGGTCCTGTCGACGAGATATATGCTCGTGGCACGTTTCACCGCCTCGCGGTCAATGATGGAGCCTTCCTTCACATAGTGGCTCACGTCGGCAATGTGTACACCGACCTCCCACAGGCCCTTGCCCAGCTGCTTTATGGACAGGGCGTCGTCAAAGTCTTTGGCGTCGTGCGGGTCTATGGTGCAGGTGAACGTCGTGCGGAAATCTTCGCGTTCAGCCTCGTCCTCAGGCGTGATCTCGCCGCTGATCTTGTCGGCTGCCTCCTCCACGTTCTTCGGATACTTGTAAGGCAGGCCATATTGTGCGAGGATGGTGTTCATCTCCACATCGTTGTCGCCTGTCGGTCCGAGCACGTCGACGACCTCGCCCATGATGTTCTTGTGGTCAGAGTCGGGCCACTGTGTGATCTTTACCACCGCCTTGTCGCCCGTCTTTCCGCCCTTCAGCTTCTTCTTGGGTATTATGATGTCGCTTGTGTAGAGCGATCCCGGTGTCACGAGAAACGCCAGCTCCTTCTCCACGCGCAGCTTGCCCACGAACGTGTCTTTGGCGTGTTCCAGCACCTCAATGACCTGTGCCTCCTTTATGTGGTTCTGTCGTCGCGCCATGACCGACACCTTCACGCGGTCTCCGCTGAGCGCCGACATCGAGTTGCGCTCCGCCACGAAGAGGGGCGTCGAGCCGTCGTCGGGTGTGAAGGTGTTCTTGCCGTTGGGTTTGCGTTGGAACCGTCCCTCCATGACCTGTCCGTTGTTGTTGAGACGATACGAGTTGTCGCTGACCTTCGAGAGAAAGTCGTCCCATGCCATCTCCTCCATGAGGTCGATGGCGAGCATTTTTAGGGGGTGCGTGTCAAGATGCAGCGTGCGGAATATCTCTTTGAACGACGCCGGCCGTTCACCGCGTTGTGTGAAAAACTCTACCAGTTTTTCCGACACCTGTTTCTTTCCGAGGCGCTTGCCTGCTTTCTTTCCTTTTGCCATAGCGGTATGTTGTTACGTTAATAATCAATAGTTTCGTCGGTTTTCCACAATTGTGGATATCCTTTTGCAAATAAACAAAATTTTTTTGACATTACAAGTTTTTTCTGCCGATAATTTTTCTCTGTAATGATAAAGTAATGTTGTTTTTTTGCGCTTCGCGCGGTTTTAAACATTAATTTCCATTAATTGAACATTAATTTCCATTAATTGAACATTCTTGCGCTCCGTAGGTACTCAGGCGCTTTGCGGAGTATGAACATCAATAATTCGCGCTTCGCGCGTATTAATGGTAATTAATGGGTCATTAATGATAATTAATGTTTAAAAAACCGCGCGAAGCGCAAAATTATCGTTCCGTTATACACATAATAGATGCTGCTTAAGTGTGTAACCGTCTGACATTGCGATTGTTATGTGCTTGAGAAAGCTCGGTTTCCCTTCTTCCTCCCATCAATCCTACAAATCAAAGGCGGTGAGGCGATATGCGAAGATGAAGGGGAAGAAGAAACCGTGGACACGTCCCATCAGGCCTTTGGTGCTCGAGGGCTTGCGGTAGACGGTGCGGCGGTGGCGCATGCAGAGCCACATGAGGCGGAGCAGCGACAGGGTGTCGCGGCGCAGCATGAGGGCAGACAGACGGTGGGCAAGACGAAACTGCGGGTCGTCGATGCCGCGCGTGCAGCTGTTGATGTAAGCGTAGAACTGGTTCCACTGCGGTTTCTTCTGCAACTGGCGATAGGCTTTCAGACCCTTGACGTAAGGTTGCCATGTGGGGCGCTTCTTCAAGGCCGGCATGACCGCCAGACTCTGTTTCAGGGCCGCCTCGCCATCGTGTGAGCGGTGCCAGTCGAGTGGCTCCTCAATGCGTGTCACGGAGCGTGAGCCGTAGAAATAGGCGTTGACGGCGATGCTCCAGTCGTAGAAGAAATGTGGCATCCACACCACGTCGCGTTGCAGAAAGTCGCGGCGCATGAGCATGCTGTGTCCTGCAATGCTGCTGGTGAAGAGGAGGGCAGGCAAGGAATATTGCATGCCCACCTTGTGGGATGTCTCCATGGACCGTCCGCGCAGATAGGTGGAGCAGCAGATGTTGTTTTCTCCCATGGCAGCCACCTGGCGCTCAATCTTGTCCTTGAACCACACGTCGTCTTGGTCGCTGATGGCAATGAGGTCGGTTGTCGGTCTCATGCACGCCGTCTTGAAGTTGAGGTTGAAGCCGAGGTTCTGCTCGTTCACGAACACATGGATGTTGGGATGACGCTCCTCATACTGTCTTAGCAGCGCCACCGTTCCGTCTGTCGAGCGGTCGTCTTGAATGATGATCTCGCTTATGGGGTAGGTCTGGTCTAAGATAGAGTCGAGCTGTTCGCGCAGAAACTTCTCGCCGTTATAGGTACACATCACCACAGCCACCGAGGGGCGGGCGGGGGTGCTGCCGTTGCTTTTCTTGCTCTTGTCGCTGCTTTTTGAGCAGTTGCAGCTGTTGTTGCTGCCGTTGCTGCTGTTCTTGCAGTTGCAGCTGTTGTTGTTATCGCTGATGTCTTTCTTCATATCCGTATGTTTTTCTAATCTTTTCCAGAGGGTTTCCTTTTAAGGATAAAACTGACACACTCGTCAAGAATCTTCACCTTTGCCATCCGCATGACGGCATAATAGAGCACGACAGCGAGGACAACACGGGCGGCGAGCAGAAGCCACAGCGAAGAGATGGGGGCTGTGACGAGCCCCGTGACGGTCATGACGGCGGTGGCGGCGAGCGCGAAGGGCATGGTGTCGGCAAGGAAATGGCGCAGACGGTAGCCTGTGGCGCGTCGCACGAGCCAATGCCACACGAAGGTCCATGCCACGTTGAGGCTCACATAGGCAGCCACCATGGCGCGTATGCCCCACGGCCAGATGACCGCCATGAGGACGATGCTGAGCAGCCCGAGCGCCAGCGTGGCACGGAAGAAGGTGCCGCTCTGTCCCTTGCTTATGATGGCGTTGGAGAGCAGCGTGTTGAGCGGCATGAAGGCTCCGCTCACACAGAGCATCTGTATGAGCAGGGCGCTGGCGAGCCACCGTTCGGTTATGGCGAGCACGATAAACTCGCGTGCCACCATGCCGAAGCCCAGGAGCAGGGGGAAGGAGATGAACGCCGTGAAGCGCATGAGCTTGCGCATGGCGGCAAGCTGCCGCTCACTGTCGTTGCGCAGGTCAACAAGCACGGGCTGCGCCACCTGCGACACCATGTTCTGGACGAGCGAGAAGCACTTGAAGTTCCACTGGTATGCCTGGTTATAGTTGCCCGCGTCTTGTGGCGTGAAATAATGTCCGAGCATTATGTTGAGCACGTTGTTGTTGACGTGCGTCGTGATGGTCGTTGCGAGAATTTTGCAAGAGAAGCGGAACATCCGTCTCACGGGAGCGAACGTTATGCCGTGGATGGAGGGTCGCCAAGGCGAGTAGTGCCATTGCAGCAACGTGTTGAGGCCCACATAGACCAGGCCTTGCGTTGCCAGAGACCAGTAGGCCATGCCTGCAAACGCCATGCCCGCTCCCACGCAGCTCGACACGAGCACCGCCGCCATTGACGCCTTGGCCTGCTGCTTGGCCCTGAGGTTCTTGAAGAGCCAGGCCGACTGTGCCGTGCCCAGCGATGCTATGACGATGCTGAGAAACGCCAGACGGCAGAGCGGCACCACCTTGGGTGTGTTATAATAATGTGCTATGAGGGGAGCGGCAGCAAAGAGCATTGCATACATGGCGAGGCCCATGATGATGTTGAACCAGAACACCGAGTTGTAGTCGGCATCGGTAGGTCTTTCCTGGTTTGTGAGAGCCACCTTGAAACCGCTGTCTTGCAGGGCTGTGGCAACGAGCGAGAACACGCTGATCATTGCCATCATGCCATAGTCGTAAGGTGAGAGCAGTCGTCCGAGCACAATGCCGAACGCCAGCCCCACAATCTGTTGCACCATGTTGTTCATGCCGCCCCAGAACAGACCTTTTGCAGTTTTTTCTTTTAGTGAACTCATTTAATTAAGGGAAAAGCTTATTAAGTGAAGAGTGAAGAACGAAGAGTGAAGAATTCAATAGCCTTGGAAAGTGAAGAGTGAAGAATCCTATAGCCTTAGCTAATCACTCCCCTCCATAAGGGGAGGGGCAAGCCGCGAAGCGGCGCGGGGGTGGGGCTTTAAAGATATCTCATCAATATATCCCACACCGCCACGATGTGGCACACCGAGCCGAGGAGCACGAAGAAATGGAAGACGGTGTGCATGAACCGCTTCTTGTTAAGGCTGTAGAACACGGCGCCCGTGATGTAGCTCACACCCTCGGCGATGATCCACGCCACGGCAGTGGTGTTGACACAGTGGATGAGCGGTCCGAAGGCCACGAGCACACTGAGGCCCATGACCACGAAACACACGGTCTCTACGCGACTGTGACTCTTCAGGCCACAGAAGCTCTTTATCGTGCCCGCGATGGCGGCGAGCCAGATGAAGATGAAGAGCGCCCAGCCCCAATAGCCATATTCGCGCATGGCGATGAGCGTGATGGGCGAGTAGGAGCCCGCGATGTGCCAGTAGATGGCGGCGTGGTCCCACTTGCGCAACCTCTCCTTCCATGGCGACCAGGCGCTGATGGCGTGATACACTGTCGAAGCCACATAAGAGCAGAGCATGCCGAAGAGGTAGAGGATGATGCCTGCTGTGGCCCATCCGTTGCGTGCCCATCCGCACCACACGAGGAACACTGTGCCTATGACGAGTCCCAAGATTATTCCCGCTCCGTGTGACCACGAGTTCCACACTTCTTCCTTATGGTTAAAAAAGATCTTCAATTTCTCAGAATGATGTTTTGCTGTTAATGATTGAGCTTTATTTAGCTGTAATGAGCTGCGATGAACCGCGACGAGCTGCGATGAACCGCGATGAGCTGTAAGCTCTTTTTAAGATCAGTTCACGACCGCAATCTTGCACACCGTGCCTTTGCCGCCGTCGCCCGTTGCCGTCTGCACCATGTAGACGCCGCTTGCCACGCGCCGTCCTTGCTTGTCGCAGCCGTCCCATGTGAAGGTGCCGCCGTTGCTCCGTCCCTCTGCCACGAGGGCGCCGTTGGCTGTCACGATCTTCACGTCAGCGTTAAGCGTGAGGCCCACGACGGTGATGAGGCCATGATAGTCGGGACTCACGGGGTTGGGGTAGGCATAGACGTTGTCTTTCGTCATCTTGTCGCTGGGCTGTGACGAGTCGGTCATGTAAGAGCAGAGGCCTGCCGAGGTGCCTATGAACAGCTCGCCCGTGGTGTTGTCAAGCGCCAACGACAGGATCTCGTTGCTTGGCAGCGGCGAGTTCTCCGTCGTGAAATGATGCAGCTGCGTTATGTTGTCGCTGTCGATGAGGTACAGGCCGCTGGTGTTTGTCGCGAACCACTTGCGGTTTGCGCCGTCAACGATGATCTGGTTTATGTCCAGGCCCGAGAGCAGATAGTCGGCGAGGTTTGTGCCGTCGTTGCGTGGCACCTTGACCTGTGTGAACGTGTCGCCGCCCGAAGCCAAGGTCGAGGCTGTAAGCATGGCCGGTCCCACGTCGGTGCCTATCCAGATGTTGTGGTCGGCATCTTCCACGGCGCAGCGCACATAGAAGAGCGGCGAGAGCGGTGTGAAGTCTTGGTTTATGAACGAGGTGTATCGTTTCAGGGCCTTGGTGGCGGTGTCATAGCACAACAAGGCGGGCTGTATCCAGTTGTTGTTGGTGAACCACAGCAGGCCGTTGTGGTCGAAGAACATCTGGCCCAGTCCGTGAAGCGAACACTCGAAGTTGTAGGTGAACAGCGCCTGGTGGTGTGAGGTCCATGTGCCGTCGGGTGCTATCGAGAAGACCGATGTCGTGGCGCTTTGCGGGTTCGTGATCCAGGCCGTGCCGTCGCTTCCGAAGCAGATGCCACGCACGAGGGTGTTGTTAAGGTATGATTCTTCTTTCACGCCGACTGCCGGTCGCAACGCACTGTTGTTCATGTTCCAATGTCGCGAAAACTTTCCGTCGATAAACTCGTAAAGGCCGGTGTGGCCCGAGACCAGTGTGCGACTCGGGTTGAGGGGGTCTGTGGCTACGCAATAATGTGAGCTGTAGCTATGGCCGAGCGTTGAGGCGAAACTGTTGTCGAATGCCGACCATGTGGTGCCGTCATAGACCATCACGTCGCCCGGGTTGCCATAGCCTTGCACCGCCATGAGCTTGCCTTGCGACAGGGTCATGTAGAAGAAATTGTTGGTGAGCGGTCCGTCGGGCGTTATGCCTCTCACGCCATAGACAGGCTCCGTGAGGTTGTTGTTCTCAAAGGTGACGCTTGCCAGCTTGCCCGTGTATGTGGCGTCGGCGTCGTTGTCGGCCACCCAGAAGGTGCGGGTAGAGCTGTTATAGCCGAAAACATGGAACGTGTTGGGGATGGTCGTCACGGTCTCTGACGTGTCAAAAAGATAGGCGTGTCTTGTGCCGAAGAGCAGCACATGGTCAGCAAACTTCAGCATCTTGTTGCTCCAGGTGTCGTAGACCTTCCTGTAAGAGCCGTCGGCGCTTATGGCGTCGAGGTATCCGTTGTTTGTGCCGTAGAGCTTGTCGTTGAGGCAGAACAGGTTCTTGTAGGCGCGTCCCGACAGCTTCTTCCACTCGTTCTTGTCGCTGAGGTTGGCTGTGAGCGGTGCGCTGTAGAGCCCCTGGTCGGTGGCTGCAAACATGTTCTTCGACGTGGCTGCCACATCGTTGATGCTGAGCGCCAGGCTGTAGGTGTCTGCAATCTCGGCATTGGCGATGTTCACCTTGACCACGCCGAAGGCGGTACACATGAACACATACTTGCCCTGCACGGTGAGCAGGTTCACCGTCTTGCTCTCGGTGAGCGTCTTGTTGTAATAGTCGGGCAGGTTTATGACGGAGCCGTCGGCACAGATGAGGTCTATGTTGCCGTTGTCATAGAGCACCATCAGCCGTTTCGCCGCCGGGCACCATCTTATGTGTGCAATGCCACAGTCGCTCAGTCCGGTTGTCTTGTCATAGGTCTGCACCTCGCCGTCAGTGGGGTTGTACGAAAACAGACCTCCCGACGCGAGCACATAGACCTTGCTGTCTGTCGACTCGATTTGTGTTATGGTCGAATAAGACAGCATGTTCTTCCACGACCCTATGGTAGCGGCACATGCCTTCTGCGTGGTCAACACCACGGCAGCCAAGACCAAAAACAGTGACAAAATTGCCTTTCGCATGTTCCTTCGTCTTCTTTTGTTGTTATTGTCTATTGAACTTCCGCTTGCGAAAATTCAATGCTTGTTACTCTTTACAGCTTTCTTGCTGTTCTTTACAGCTGTTGAACAAATAAATTAAGAACTATGGAAGTTGTTCTTTACAGCTCTTTTACTGTTCTTTACAGCTCTTTACAGCCCCGTTTGCTTGAGGAAGCAGCAGAGCTTCTCCACGGCCCTCGCACGGTGGGAGATGGTGTTCTTGATGTCTGTTCCCAGCTGTGCAAACGACTGGTCGTAGCCGTCGGGCACAAACAAGGGGTCATAGCCAAAGCCTGCGGTGCCGCGCTTCTCGGTGGCAATGGTGCCGTCGACACGTCCCTCGAAGAGGTGTTCCTTGGGGGTGGTGCAGGGGGCCTTGGCGGCTTCTGCGCCGTTGGCCGCTTCTTCATCTTTGGCGGCTTCTGCCTCGTTGCCATCCTCTGCCAGCAGCAGGGCTATGACGGTGCGGAAGTGTGCTGTGCGCGAGGTCTTGCCGTTGAGCTCGCGCAGAAGCTTTTCCATGTTGGCCTCCGAGTTGTGGTCGGTACCTTCGGCGTAGCGTGCGCTGTGAACGCCGGGTGCTCCATCGAGGGCGTCGACCTCCAGGCCCGTGTCGTCGGCAAAGACGCTCATGTGGTAATGGTCCCACACATATTGTGCCTTCTGCAGGGCGTTGCCCTCCAGCGTGTCGGCGGTCTCGGGTATGTCGGCATGGCAGCCTATGTCGGCAAGCGACACCACCTCCATGCTGCTGCCGAGGATCTGGCGTATCTCCTCCAGCTTGTGGAGGTTGTTGGTTGCAAATACAATCTTTTTCATCTTCTCTTCTTTTGCTTTGTGCTTGGGCTTTTTGCTTTTGGAGCTCAGCCCATGGCTTAGGTTTTCAGAACTTTCACAAACGTTTAGTATTTACATTTCGCTTCGCGCTCGTGTTTTTTCTTAAACATTAATTATCATTAATTGAATATTAATTTTTTCCGCGCGAAGCGCGTATTGATGATAATTAATGGGTCATTAATGATAATTAATGTTTAAAAAAAACGCGAAGCGCAAAAAAGCTTATTCGCATGGTTAGCGGCCATTTAAGCTTGTAACTATCTGATATGTTTTTTTTATTTACATGCGATTTATTTACATGCGAATTATTTACATGCGAAAGTTCAATTAAATCTTAAAAAGCTTTCGCTCCTTAGCTCTCGCTCTTGGCTTCTTCTTTCTTTTGGCTTTCCATCTTTGCCCTGTAAGCCTCCAGCTTCTCCTGCATCTTCATGTGTCGTTGCAGTTCCTCGGTGTGCTTGTCGGTGACCTTCACCTTTATGCGGTCGAAGCCCTCGCCGTAGACGCCGATGACAGCGCTCTGGCTCACGAAGGCGTTTGGGTCGATGATCTTTATCATACGGAAGATGCCGGCACTCTCGTTCTTGCGTGCCAGGATGCAGAGCACCTTCACCTCGTTGCCTGTGTACCAGCCGTGGCCGTCGAGAATGGTCACGCCGTGGTCGAGCTTTGTGCCTATGGCATAGGCAATCTCGTCATATTTGCGCGAGAAGATGAGAAACTGCACCGACTCGCGTCGGGCGTTCATCACATAGTCGAGCACAAAGTTCTCGATCATCATGGCGCAGAGACCTGTCACCATGATGCGCAGACCCATCTCGTAGCCATATTTCTCGCCGAACACGGGGAACGACGAGCCGATGATGAGGATGTCGACAAAGATGAGCACGGTGCCGAGCGACAGGTTGTGATATTTGTTCACGATGGCAGCCACGATGTCGGTGCCTCCCGTTGAGCCGTTGTGCAGGAACACGATGGCGAGCGAGGTGCCTGTGAGGCAGCAGCCTATGACGAGCGACATGAACGTGTTGTTCTCGCCGAGCACGCGAATGAGCTGGCCGTCGCTTGAGGTCATGACGTTTTGCGCGACATAGAGGAAGAAGGACAGCATGAAGATGGCGTAGACGGTCTTGATCATGAATTTCAGACCCAATATCTTCAACGCCGCTATGAGGAGCACAAAGTTGATGACAAAGTAGGTTAGCGAGATAGGCAGCCCCGAAGCATAGAACACGATGGCGGCGATACCGGTCACGCCTCCCGTCACAATCTGGTAGGGCAGCATGAACACTGTCCATCCGAAGGTGTAAAGCAGGAGTCCGAGGGTTATGAAAAAGTAATCGTTAACCTCGTTCCACACAGCTTTGCTTTTTAACAGTTGCATAGTTTTCGTTTTATGTGGTTTGGCGTGTCCGTTTGCAGGCACGCCAAACCGTGATTTTTACTTAACCACCACGTTCACGATCTTCTTCGGCACGACGATCACCTTGATGACCTGCTTGCCGTCGAGATATTTCTGGCTCTGCTCGTCGGCGAGCACGGCAGCCTGTATGTCGTCGTTCTTGGCGTCGGCGGGGAACTTCTTCTGGAAGCGTGCCTTGCCGTTGAACGACACGGTGAGCTGCATCTCGCTCTCTACGAGGAAGGCTGGGTTAAACTCGGGCCACTGTGCGTCGCAGACCGTGGTGTCGTGGCCCATGGCGTGCCACAGCTCCTCGGCAACGTGGGGAGCGAAGGGCGCAATGAGCACAACGAGCGGCTCAAGCACAGCCTTTGAGTGGCACTTCTGCTGTTGCAGTTCGCTCACGGCAATCATGAATGCCGAGATCGAGGTGTTGTAAGAGAATTTCTCGATGTCGTCGGTCACCTTCTTGATGAGCTTGTGCAGGCTCTTCATGCTGTCCTTTGACGGCTCGTCGTTGTTGACGAGCATGTTGTCGGAGCGGTTGTCGTAATAGAGGCCCCAGAACTTCTTCAGGAAGCGGTGGCAGCCGTCGATGCCGTTGGTGTCCCACGGTTTGCTCTGCTCCACGGGACCGAGGAACATCTCATACAGGCGCAGGGTGTCGGCGCCGTAACGCTCCACGATCATGTCGGGGTTCACGACGTTGAACATCGACTTCGACATCTTTTCCACAGCAGCGTCGCAGATATACTTGCCGTCCTCCAGTATAAACTCGGCGTTCTCATACTCGGGACGCCATTTCTTGAACGCCTCGATGTCGAGCACGTCGGCCGACACGATGTTCACGTCGACGTGGATGGGGGTGGTGTCATACTGGTCCTTGAGACCGAGGCTCACGAACACGGGTGCCTTGGAGTGGTCGTCGTTGTTTATGCGGAACACGAAGTTGCTTCGTCCCTGGATCATGCCCTGGTTGACGAGTTTCTGGAACGGCTCCTCCTTGCAGCTCACGCCGAGGTCGAAGAGCACCTTGTTCCAGAAGCGCGAATAGATAAGGTGGCCTGTGGCGTGCTCGCAGCCACCGACATAGAGGTCTACGTTCTGCCAGTATTCGTCGGCAGCTTTCGACACCAGTGCCGTGTCGTCGTTGGGGTCCATGTAGCGCAGATAGTAGGCCGATGAGCCGGCGAAGCCAGGCATGGTGTTCAGCTCCAGCGGGAACACGGTCTTGTTGTCGACCAGTGCCTTGTCAACGACCTGGCGCTTCTCCACGTCCCATGCCCACATCTTGGCGCGTCCCAATGGCGGTTCGCCTGTCTCGGTGGGCTTGTAGGTCTCGATCTCGGGCAGCTCCAGCGGCAGACACTCCTCGGGGAGCATCTGTGGCATGCCGTCCTTATAATAGACGGGGAACGGCTCGCCCCAGTAGCGCTGGCGCGAGAAGATGGCGTCGCGCAGACGGTAGTTGACCTTCACGCGGCCGAGGCCCTTCTCCGTAACAAACTTCTTCGTTGCAGCGATGGCTTCTTTCACGGTCAGACCGTTGAGAGAGAAACCGTCGAGCGTCTGCTTGCCCTCAGCGGGCGAGTTCATGACGATGCCGTCCTTGGCATCGAAGCTCTCCTCGCTCACGTCGGCACCCTCGATGAGGGGTATGATGGGGAGGTTGAAATGGCGCGCGAAGGCATAGTCGCGCGAGTCGTGGGCAGGCACAGCCATGATGGCTCCTGTGCCGTAGCCGGCGAGAACATACTCAGAGATCCACACCGGTATGCTGTCGCCCGTGAAGGGGTTCACGGCGTAAGAGCCTGAGAACACGCCTGTGACCGAGTGGTTTGCCATGCGGTCGAGCTCTGTGCGCTTCTTCACATAAGCCAGATACTCGTCAACGGCAGCCTTCTGTTCGGGTGTGGTGAGCTGCTCCACGAGCTCGCTCTCGGGTGCGAGAACCATGAAGGTCACGCCGAAGATGGTGTCGGCACGGGTGGTGAAGATGGTGAACTTGATGTCGCTGTCTTTAACCGCAAACTGCATCTCTGTTCCTTCAGAGCGTCCGATCCAGTTTTTCTGTGTCTCCTTTATAGAGTCGCTCCAGTCGATGGTGTCAAGGCCGTCGAGCAGGCGCTGCGAGTAGGCGCTTGTGCGCAGGCACCACTGGCGCATCTTCTTCTGCACCACGGGGTAGCCGCCACGCTCGCTCACGCCGTTCACCACCTCGTCGTTGGCCAGCACGGTGCCCAGGCCGGCGCACCAGTTGACCATCGTCTCGCCAAGGTAGGCTATGCGATAGTTCATGAGCGTCTGCTCCTTCTCTACCTCGCTCATGGCGTGCCACTGGTCAGCCGTAAACTCGAGCGGTTCGCTCTGGGCCACGTCCAGACCCTCGGTGCCCTTCTGCTCGAAGTGTTTGATGAGCTTCTCTATGGGCTGTGCCTTCTGGCAAGAGTTGCAGAAGAACGACTTGAACATCTTCTCAAAGGCCCACTGTGTCCAGTGATAATATTTAGGGTCGCAGGTGCGCACCTCGCGGCTCCAGTCGAATGAGAATCCGATCTTGTCGAGCTGCTCGCGGTAGCGGTTGATGTTGGCCACGGTTGTTACCTCAGGGTGCTGTCCTGTCTGTATGGCATACTGCTCAGCGGGCAGACCGTAGGCATCGTAGCCCATGGGGTTTAGAACGTTGAATCCGTTCAGGCGCTTGAAACGCGCGTATATGTCGCTGGCGATGTAGCCGAGCGGGTGTCCCACATGAAGTCCGGCTCCCGAAGGGTAGGGGAACATGTTGAGCACATAAAATTTCTGCTTGTTGGGGTCCTCGGTCACCTTGTAGGTGTTATCCTTTACCCACTGTTGGTGCCATTTCTTCTCGATTTCTCTGAAATTGTATTCCATAGTTGTATGTCGTTGTTTTTTTTGCTTTTTATGTTTATGCAAAGGTAGTGATTTTTTGCATAGGTAGAAAATAGAAGATGTGAAAAAAGCTCCAGTTACATGTTGCTCATGTCGCTTCCGTCAGCCTCGTTGCTGTCAGAGCTTCCGTCGCTTTGTCCGTCGTCTGCAGAGCCGTCCTGCTGGTCGTAGCTGCTGCCACCGTCGTCTGTGCTGCTTCCGTTGTCAGAGCTTCCGTCGTCTGAGCTTTCTTCGTCTGTGCTTCCGTCGTCAGAGCTGCTGTCGTTGTCGCCCGGGTTGTTGAGAGGAGAATGGAAGATGTCGGAGGCATCGCCGCCATTCTCCAATGCGCGTTGAATGTCATCGGCATCGAAGGTGAAGACATGTCCGAGTATTCCGAACGACACGCGGTGCGTCTTGCCCTTAAACGTTATGCTGCCCACGGAGCACACGCCGTAGTTGTCGACCTCGATGAGGTTGTCCACAACCACGCCCACGATTTTTTGCGATATGATGTTGCCAATGACGCCCCATGCGTCGCCTTGGTTGTCGGTCGACTCCTTGATGAAGTGGTTCATCTCCTTCGTTATGGCCTCGCGGTGGTCTTGCTCGGTTGGACAGGTTGCCATCAGGCCAATGGCCATTGCGGCAAGAACGAGGATGAGTCCAATGCACCCGTTCCGCAACGTGTGGCTCTTGTACTCCTCATGTTCCTCATATCCGTTGCCATGGTCCACGGTTTCGTCATCCTGTGCGTCGGCGTAGAGCTGGTTGGTGTTATAGCGGCCTTGAGCTGCTTGCTGAGCGTAAGAGCTGCCTGCGCCTGCCTGTTGAGAATAGGCTCCTCCTTGTGCAGCTGAAGCTCCTTGTGCAGCTGAAGCTCCTTGCGCAGCCGAAACTCCTTGCATAGCTGAGGTTCCTTGCTCTGCTGCATAAGGTGCCGTGGCCGCTCCCGTTGCTCCCGCTGGGGGAGCCGGCGGCGGTGTGGTTCGTGCGTTGTCAGCAGCGTCTGCATGGAACAACGATACCAGCTCGGCCACCTTCCATGCCGGTGTCCAGTCGGCCATGCCCTCTCTCCAAACCAGCGTTGCCGACGTTATGTTGCGGCTGCGCAGCTCATCGAGGGTGTATGGGCCTTGCTGCTGGTTGTTTATAAGAATGAAGTAAGTCATCTTTTCTTCTTTTCTTTTTGTCCTATTGTTATGTTGCCTTCTTGACCAATGGGTTTTATATAAAAGCCCTGCATGTCCATCGGTCTTAAGCCTGCATGTCATGCAGCTTCTTGTAGTAGCCGTCGATCTTGAGCAGCTCCTCGTGTGTGCCACGTTCCACGATCTGTCCTTCGTGGAGCACGCATATCTCGTCAGCGTTTTTTATCGTTGACAGACGGTGGGCAATGGCCACGGTGGTGCGCGTCTTCATGAGCCGTTCGAGCGCATCCTGCACCAGACGTTCGCTCTCGGTGTCGAGCGCCGATGTGGCCTCGTCGAGGATGAGGATGGGCGGGTTCTTGAGGATGGCACGCGCAATGCTCACACGCTGGCGCTGTCCGCCCGATAGACGTCCGCCGCGGTCACCGATGTTGGTGTCGTAGCCGTGCTCGCTCTGCATAATAAACTCGTGGGCGTTGGCAATGCGTGCCGCCTGTTCCACCTGCTCCTGTGTGGCGTGGTCCACGCCAAAGGTTATGTTTCCGATGAACGAGTCGTTAAACAGGATGGCCTCCTGGTTTACGTTGCCTATGAGCTGCCGGAGGTCGTGTATGCCGAGGTCTTTGACGTTTATGCCGTCGATGAGCACCTCGCCCTGCTGCACGTCATAATAGCGCGGAATGAGGTCGACGAGTGTCGACTTGCCGCTGCCGCTCTGTCCCACCAGCGCAATGGTCTTGCCCTTTGGAATGACGAGGTTGATGTCGCGCAGCACCCACTGTTCGCCGTAGCGGAACGATACATGGCGAAACTCGATCTGGTGTTCGAACGCGCTGATGTGCTTGGCGTTGGCAGGCTCCTTGATCGTGTTCTCTGCCTTCAGGATCTTGTCGACGCGCTCCATCGATGCGAGGCCTTTGGGTATGTTGTAGCTTGCCTTGGAGAAGTCTTTGAGAGGGTTGATAATCGAGTAGAGCATCACGAGATAATAGATGAACGTCGGTCCCGACAGGATCTGCTGGTCGAGCACCAGGATGCCGCCCACCCACAGCACGATGATGATGAGCACCGTGCCTAAGAACTCGCTCATGGGGTGTGCCATCTGCTGGCGTATGTTCACGCGCTGCACCGATGAGCGATAGTGGTTGTTGATGTCGCTGAAGCGGTTGTTCATCTTCTCTTCGGCGCAGAACGCCTTTATTATGCGCAGTCCGCCGAGCGTCTCCTCCACCTGCGACATGGTGTCGCTCCACAGGCTCTGTGCCTCTATCGACTTGCGCTTGAGCTTTCTTCCCACGAAGCCCATGAACCATCCGAAGACGGGCACGAAGATGAGGGTGAAGAGCGTCAGCTGCCACGAGATGAAGAGCAGGGCGGTGAAATAGGAGATGATGAGAATGGGGTTCTTGAAGAGCATGTCGAGCGACGACATGATGCTGCTTTCTATCTCGCCCACGTCGCCCGTCATGCGTGCAATGATGTCGCCTTTGCGCTCCTCGGAGAAGAACCCGAGGGGCAGCGACGTGATCTTTGCGTAGAGCTGGTTGCGAATGTCGCGCACCACGCCCGTGCGGATGGGTATGATGGTTGCCGACGAGAGAAAATAGGCACCCGTCTTGAGGAAGGTGGTAAAGGCGAGGAACAGGCCGATGAGCAGCAGCGTTGTCGTTGCTCCCACGTTGCCTATGAGCTGCGTCACATAATAGTCGGCGTTGTTGGCCATCACCTCCTTTATGTTGTCGAGCGTCCACGGCATGAGGTGTGTTGCCGTTCCCGTTCCCTCTGTGCGGAACAGGATCTGCAAGATGGGTATGAGGGCGGCGAAGGAGAAGATGTTGAGCACGGCCGACAGGATGTTGAACAGCACCGTCAGCACGAGATACTTCTTGTAGGGCGGTATGAAGCGCCTCAGGATAAGGAGGAATTCTTTCATATAGCGTTGCCTATGAGTGTTGCACTTGTGGCGTCGACAATCTTTACCATGACGCGGTCGCCGATGTGGTGGCCTTGCTTGTCGAACACCACGGCCTTGTTCTGTTCTGTGCGTCCCATGAGCTGCTCGCGTGAGCGCTTGCTGAAGCCCTCGACGAGCACCTCGAAGGTCTTGCCGATGTCCTTGCGGTTTTGCTGGGCAGAGATCTCTGTCTGCAAGCGTATGAGCTCGTTAAGGCGCTCGATCTTGACCTCTTCAGGCACGTTGTCGGGCAGGTGCTTGGCGGCGAAGGTGCCTGGGCGCTCCGAATATTTGAACATGAAAGCCGAGTCGAACATACACTCCTTGACGAGCGACAGCGTGAGGGCGTGGTCCTCGGGTGTCTCGTCGTGGTAGCCCACAAACAGGTCGGTGGACAGTCCGCAGCCGGGGATGATGCGGCGTATGGCCTCCACGCGCTCCAGATACTGCTCGCGTGTGTATTTGCGGTTCATGAGCTTCAGGATCTTGCTCGACCCGCTCTGTGCGGGGAAGTGGATGTGCTTGCAGAGGTTTGGCTCGTCGGCGACGGCGTGCAAGATGTCGTCGGTCATGTCCTCGGGGTTTGATGTGGTGAAGCGCACACGCATGTCGGGCACGCTCTGTGCCACCTTGCGCAGCAGTTCGGCAAACGACACGCCGCCCTCCATGCGCTTGCCGGCAGGTGTGAGGCCATAGCTGTTGACGTTTTGTCCGAGCAGCGTAACCTCCTTGAAACCACGGTCGTGCAGGTCGCGCACCTCGCGCAGTATGCTCTCCACGTCGCGTGAGCGCTCGCGTCCACGGGTGTAGGGCACGATGCAGTAATGGCAGAAATTGTTGCAGCCACGCATAATGCTCACGAAGCCGCTCACCTTGCCGTGTCCGATGCGTTGCGGCACGATGTCGCGGTAGGTCTCGGTGGTAGACAGCTCAATGTTCATGGCGTTGTTGCCGTTCTCACACTGTGCCACCATGTCGGGGAGGTTGAGGTAAGAGTCGGGACCGCACACCAGGTTGGCATGATGGTTGTCGATGAGGTCCTGGCGCACGCGCTCTGCCATGCAGCCCAAGACGCCCAAGATGATGTCGCGGCCCTTCTTCTGCTCAGCGTGCAGAGCCTCCAGGCGGCTGTATATCTTGTTCTCCGCGTTTTCGCGAATGGAGCATGTGTTGAGGAAGATGGCGTCGGCCTGTGCCTCGTCTTCGCACAGCTCGTAACCGGCCATCTGCATGATAGAGGCCACCACCTCCGAGTCGGCCACGTTCATCTGGCAGCCGTATGTCTCAATGAAAAGTTTCTTCATAAAAATTTGCGTGTTGTGTATATAATGTGCAAAGTTACAGCAAATCTTTGGCATAAAAGCATCTACGGCTTCGTTTTTTTGGCAATATGCATCGCATCTTTTTAAAATAATGCGTAACTTTGCACATTATTATAACAAAACGTAAAGAAAACAACAAAAAACGACAATACGCAATTATGAACATCGAACAAGAAATAAGCCTCGCGGCACAGAAAGCCGTGAAGGAGCTTTACGGACAGGATGTGCCTGAGAAGATGGTGCAGCTGCAGAAGACCAAGCGCGAGTTTGAGGGTAGCCTCACGCTCGTAGTGTTCCCATTCCTCAAGATGTCGCACAAGAAGCCTGAGGACACTGCCCAGGAGATCGGACAGTGGCTCGGGCAAAACTGTAAGGCGGTGGAGAAATTCAACGTTGTGAAGGGCTTCCTCAACATCACCGTGGCCAAGGCAGCATGGCTCTCGCTGCTCAACAGCATAAACGCTGACCCCACCTTCGGCGAGAAGCATGCAGACGACAAGTCGCCGCTCGTCATGATTGAGTATTCGTCGCCCAACACCAACAAGCCTCTCCACCTCGGACATGTGCGCAACAACCTGCTCGGCTGGTCGCTCGCACAGATCATGGAGGCCAACGGCAACCGCGTGGTGAAGACCAACATCGTGAACGACAGAGGCATACACATCTGCAAGTCGATGCTCGCATGGCTCAAGTGGGGCAACGGCGAGACACCCGAGACAAGCGGCAAGAAGGGCGACCACCTCATTGGCGACTACTATGTGGCGTTCGACAAACACTACCGCGAGGAGGTGAAGGAGCTGAAGGCCAAGTATGTGGCTGAAGGCATGGCTGAAGAGGCTGCCGAGGAGAAAGCCAAGGCTGAGAGTCCGCTCATCAAGGAGGCTCACGAGATGCTCGTGAAATGGGAACAGAACGATCCCGAGGTGCGTGCTCTCTGGAAGAAGATGAACGACTGGGTCTATGCCGGCTTCGACGAGACTTACAAGGCGCTGGGCGTGGGCTTCGACAAGATCTATTATGAGTCGAACACCTACCTCGTGGGCAAGAAGAAGGTGGAGGAAGGTCTGGAGAAGGGCCTGTTCTTCCGCAAGGACGACAACTCGGTGTGGGCAGACCTCACAAACGAGGGCCTGGACCAGAAGCTGCTGCTCCGCGCCGACGGCACCAGCGTCTACATGACGCAGGACATCGGCACCGCCGAGATGCGCTTCGCCGACTTCCCCATTGACAAGATGATCTATGTGGTGGGCAACGAGCAAAACTATCATTTCCAGGTGCTCTCGCTGCTGCTCGACCGTCTGGGCTTCAAGTGGGGCAAGGAGCTTGTCCACTTCTCTTACGGCATGGTGGAGCTGCCTAACGGCAAGATGAAGAGCCGCGAGGGAACGGTGGTCGATGCCGACGACCTGATCGCTGCCATGATCGGCGACGCCAAGAAGACCAGCGAGGAGCTGGGCAAGTTTAAGGACATGAGCGAGGAGGAGCGCAACGAGATTGCCCGCGTGGTGGGCCTCGGTGCCCTGAAATATTTCATCCTCAAGGTTGACGCTCGCAAGAACATGCTGTTCAACCCCGAGGAGAGCATCGACTTCAACGGCAACACGGGTCCTTTCATACAGTACACCTACGCCCGCATACGCTCTATCCTCCGCAAGGCAGAGGCTGAGGGCATCGTCATCCCCGCTTCGCTGGGCGACGACATGCCGCTGAGCGACAAGGAGCAGGAGCTGATACAGAAGATCAGCGAGTTTGGTGCTGCTGTGGAGCAGGCAGGCAAGGACTACTCGCCCAGCGGCATCGCCAACTACTGCTATGAGTTGACCAAGGAGTTTAACCAGTTCTATCACGACTATTCTATCCTTGGCGCCGACAGCGCCGACGAGAAGGCTGTGCGCCTGGTGCTCGCCAAGAACGTGGCTAAGACCATTAAGAACGGCATGGCGCTGCTGGGCATTGAGGTGCCGGAGAGAATGTAATAAGAGAGGACAGAAAAAATACCAAAGCCCCTCCCCCTCGCCGCTTCGCGGCTCACCCCTCCCCTTATGGAGGGGAGTGAATGGCCAGGGCTATTTATAATTTTTTTCTTGTATTTGTATGTCATCAAGAGAAAAACGATTTTAGGTGGGAGCAGTTTTATAATTAAAAACTGTTCCCGTCTTATAATAGCAAGCGCCTAAAGTTTGCGTGAGGGAATTGAGCTGATATAATTTTTTATTGAACTATCGCATTTAAAATATGAAAATATCTCAAGCAAGCGTCGCCGAAGGCGGCGAATATCCATAACCGCTGGTGAAGAGAGCGAAGCGAACGTAACCTGCGGTTTCACAGCAAGATAACATAACGTCCTCGAAGAGGGCGAACACAAGCAAGCTTTACAAATAATCCGTATGTTCGCCATCTTCTTGCTCTGGCAAGCGACAAAGTCGAGCGCGGCGACGCTTGTCAGAGAAGATAATCGTTTGAAAATGTGTCTATTAAGCACATGCGAAAGTTCAGATTTTTATAACAAAACGGAGCAACTAAAGCCATTCACTCCCCTCCATAAGGGGAGGGGTGAGCCACCGCAGGTGGCGAGGGGGTGGGGCTTCCATATCTTTATTTCCCATGACCAATCTGATAAATCCTCCCAGCAACCGTCACGACACGGTCCTGCCGTTGCCTCTTGAGGTCACGGCCAACGCTTGGGCTGTCGACGCGGCGTGCAGCGGCAACCCGGGACCTATGGAATATCAGGCCATAGATCTCGCGACGGGTGCGCAGGTGTTTCATTATGGACCCGTGCACGGAACAAACAATATCGGTGAGTTTCTGGCTATCGTCCATGCTCTCGCCCTCCTCGACAAGCAGGGCATCACGGGCAAGACGATCTACAGCGACTCGCACAACGCCATTCTGTGGGTGAAGAAACGGCAGTGTAAAACCAAACTGGAACGCACACCGCAGACCGCGCCTCTCTATGCCGTCATCGCGCGTGCCGAAGCATGGCTACGCGCACACCCTGTGCTGCAAAACCCTGTGGTGAAATGGGAGACGAGACAGTGGGGAGAGGTGCCTGCCGACTTTGGACGCAAATAGCGGGCGTGGGCTTTGCCTACGTTTCTCGCTTGCGTTGCTTTTAAAGACAATAGAGACAATAGGGACAATTTTACAAATCACGGAAATCTTAATCCATAATCTATGGAATCTTAATCCATAATCTACGGAAATTTAATCCATAATCTACGGAATAATAATCTTTAAAACAACGGAATTGTTGTTCCTTGCCAGTCCTTAAACTGCATATTTATGCAAAAAACGGAGAGAAATATGCAGAAAGCACGGTGATAGGTAAAAGGAGGAAAGATGGAGCAAAATGTCGGTTTTTGGGGTGTTTTGCTATACAGTTTTGTTAAGCAATGTTAAAATTGGACTTAGGTTGTCAAAGAGGCTCTTTGAGGCTGTCAAATGATATAAATGACCGCCTCAAAGAGGCTTAATGAGAACGTCAAATGGGCACTTTCATTTTGTCATTTGGGCCCTTTGAAAATACTGTATATTCGAGGTCTTGTTTTGCATAAATATGCAGTTTGAGTCGACCGAAACAACGCTTATTCGTCTACGGGTGAGAACTCGTCCTTGCCTACACCGCAGAGGGGGCAAACCCAATCGTCAGGGATGTCTTCAAATGCCGTTCTCAGGATCGCCTACGGCTGGGTCATAAACCCATCCGCACACATCACATACATACGTTTTCATAGCTTTTTCCTTTCCTTTTTAGTTAATTGATTGTCTTGACCTTTTCAAGCTCTACAGTTTTGCAGGTATACTGGGCTTGAATGTGTTCAAGGTTCTTTAAAATGTTATTTAACGTTTTCTGCCTGTTCTCTACGGGTGTCGCCCTTTACACGTTTGCAGTTAGGATGATTTTCGTGTCATGAGGGTTCCACCTTATTATATATATAGGGAACGCAGCTTTTATTCTTTTTTCTGAATGCAGTTTTTCTTTGAAGCAGTCTTTTTTTTCTGAACGCAGTTTTTTCTGAACGCAGTTTTTTCTGAATACAGTTTCTCTGGATACAGTTTCTCTGAATACAGATTTTTTGCAGTTTTTCTTTTTTAGAGCCTCCCGTTATGTTTTTCGCAGTTACATGTCTTTAGCGGCATCTGTTGTGATGGGGACAGGCAGCGCTTTTCGGCGCTGTCTATATGCAATTCATGGCTGTTTCTTAAACCCCAAAAAGGCTGTTTCTTAACTCCAGAAGGTTTTTTGCAAACCCCAAAGGCTGTTTCTTAACCCCAAAAGGCTGTTTCGCAAATCAAAATGGTAGATTTGCAAACCTCAAACGGCTGTTACGCCAACCCCTTCATCACGCGGTCAGCGATCTGCTCGGGCGTGATGTTGTTAAGACACGCATAGTCGTCGCGCATGCAGGGCTTGTTGCCGAAGATGCTGCACGGGCGGCAGGGCAGGTCTGTCTGCACGGCATCGTCTGCTTTCTGGTTCCAGCCCATGAAGCCGGCGTAAGGGTGGGTTGCTCCCCACACGCTCACCACGCGTGTGCCTGTGAGCGATGCCAGGTGCATGTTGGCGCTGTCCATGCTCACCATCGTGTCGAGATGACTCATGAGCACCAGCTCCTGGAACAGTCCTGAGAGCAGCGTCGAGGCACAGGTGCAGCGGTCATGGCGTTTCTCCCACTCGTCGAGCATGTCGCGTTCCTCCTTGCCTCCTCCGAAGAGGAAAATGCGGTTGTGGGGGTCGCGTTCAAGCAGCAGCTGGACCACGCGCTCCATCTTCTCGGGCGGGTACACCTTGCCCTGATGTGCTGCAAACGGCGCTATGCCTATCCATCTCTCGCCCTCGGCTTTGGGGTTTATGCGCTGCGCAATAAGACTCATGTCGCCACCCTTTGGGGGGAAGATGCTGTCAAACTGTAGCTTCACGGGGTATCCCAAGCGTGCGAGCACGTCGGCATAGCCCTCAAACGATGTGGGCAGCTGCTCCAGCACCTTGTTGCGTGTGGCGGTGAGGGCGCGGCGTTCGCGGCGGTGCTTGTCGATGTGTGCCACCTGGTAACGCCCAATGTTGAAGCGCATGCGCAGGTAGCTTGAGCGCAGAATGCTGTGCATGTCGGCAATGGCGGTGAAGTTTTTCGCCACCAGCCGGCGGTAGAGGGCGTTGAGGCCCTTCAGCCCGCGATACTCGTTCTTCAGGTCAGCCCCCATGAACCCCACGTTGGGAGCCAGCCCCTCGAAGAACGTCCGTGCGAACGGTCTGCTCAGCACGGTGATGCGCAGGTGCGGATATTGGTGTGCCAGCGAGCTCACCACGGGCACCATCATAGCCACATCGCCCATGGCTGAGAACCTTATTATAAGTAAATGCTCGGTTTTCACTTGCTTTTTCTTCTTACTTCTTATACAGCACCGGGTTTGTGCTCGGGTCGTTATACATCTTCATCTGCTTGTAGACCTTCATGTATTTGTGGCCTGAGGCTATGTCGTCGAGCAGCTGGTCAATGGCCGTTGAGAGGTCCTTCTGCTGCTCAAGCAGAACGTTGAGCTTGGCCTGGCACTTCTCCTTGTGCTCCTCGCTGGCGTCTTCGCGCTCCACCTGTTCGCGCATGTGGTAGATCTTCAGAGCCAGGATGCTCAGACGGTCCACGGCCCATGCCGGGCTCTCGGTGTTGATGCGTGCGTCGGGCTGAATGGTGACGTCGCTATATTTCTGACGGAAATAGGCATCGATCTGCTCCACGAGGTCGGTGCGGTCCTGGTTTGAGCGGTCTATGCGACGCTTCAGGGCGAGCGCCTCGACGGGGTCGATGTGGGGGTCGCGGATGATGTCTTCAAAATGCCACTGAACGGTGTCTATCCAGCATTTGAGGTACAGACGGTTCTCCACATCGTCACGGTCGTAGGGGTTGTTGATGGGTGTGTCGATGTTGTCCTTGATGTGATAGTCGCGGATGGCCTGGTTGAAGACCTGGTTGCAATGTTCTGAAAATGACATATTGGTGTTAGGGTTTTTATTTGTTGACATGGCGGCTGCCGTTGGGCCTTCGCCTTTTTCTGATCACTCGATGTCTTGTGTCTGTGCTGTGCTGCCGACGTGCGTCCTGTGGGTTTCTCTGTTTCGGCCAAAGGACGTGTTCAGGGGTTGTCTGGGGGTTGTTTAGGGGCTGTTTCGGTTTGTCGGCTTCATCGTCACTATACAAAGATACGGCAAAAGCGCCACACTGCCAAACTTTGGGTTGGGTTTTTTGTTTTTTTATCTCATTTGTGTGTTGTGTGCGCACGTCAGAGGCCGAAAAGTTGCACAATTGGCGTGTCAATGTGCACGCGAAGGTGCTTTTTTACACAAAAAATTTGCGAATGTGAAAAATAATGTGTTCCTTTGTAGCCGATTTTGAATTAAGAAACTAATTACAAACATTTTAAAGATTAAAAATTATGTCAGAAATTGAATCAAAGGTAAAAGAAATCATCGCTGATAAGCTGGGTGTTGATGAGGCTGATGTTAAGCCCGAAGCAAGCTTCACAAACGATCTCGGTGCCGACTCTCTGGACACTGTAGAGCTCATCATGGAGTTTGAGAAGTCATTCAACATCACTATTCCCGATGACCAGGCTGAGAAGATCGCCACTGTAGGTGACGCTATCGCTTACATCGAGGAGAACAAGAAATAATTTCCGCTCCGGCAGAAACGCACCCACAGCATGTCTTTAATGCTGTGACTGCGTCCTGCCCGCGTGTGACGCGCGACAGCAAGAAGCCCGATGGGGCGTTCAGACGGTTGATAGTTTCTGTGGTGATTTCCAGATTTTCTTACACCCCCAGAAACCATCAACCTCTGTTATATCTATATTTCTGAAGTTTTGCAAGGCTGCGGCAGAGGTCCGCGGCATAAAGGCATCAATGAGAATTTTTGAGATGCCGGCAACGCATACGCGTAATCACACCTTTTTCACATTCATCAGATTAATAACCGCGTGCTGAGAGGAAAAAACAATACGAAAACAAAATTTTTTGGTCAAGGCACGCCGAACGAAATAATAATGGAATTAAAAAGAGTAGTTGTAACAGGCATAGGTGCCGTTACCCCCGTAGGCAACACCGCCGAGGAGACATGGGCAAACTTGCTCGCTGGAAAGAGCGGAGCAGCTCCCATCACAAGCTTTGACACCACTTTGTTCAAGACCAAGTTTGCCTGCGAGGTGAAGGGTCTGAACATTAACGATTACATCGACCGCAAGGAAGCTCGCAAGATGGACCGCTACACACAGCTCGCCATCATCGCTGCCAAGCAAGCCGTCGAAGACAGCCAGGTTGACCTCGACGCCATCGACAAGCAGCGCGTAGGCGTGGTCTACGGTGTGGGCATCGGCGGCATCAAGACCTTCGAGGACGAGGTGGGCTATTATAGCCAGCACCAGGAGGCAGGTCCCAAGTTTAACCCCTTCTTCATCCCGAAGATGATTGCCGACATCGCGTCAGGACAGATCTCTATCCTCTACGGTTTCAACGGTCCCAACTATACCACCACATCGGCATGTGCTTCTTCAAGCAACGCTCTGGCCGACGCCTTTAATCTTGTGCGTCTGGGCAAGGCCGACATGATCCTTGGCGGAGGTGCTGAGGCTGCCATCTGCGCTTGCGGCGTGGGCGGTTTCAACGCCATGCACGCTCTCTCTACACGCAACGACGACCCCGAGCACGCCTCACGTCCGTTCAGCGCCAGCCGCGACGGTTTCATCATGGGCGAGGGCGCAGGCTGCCTCATCCTTGAGGAGCTGGAGCACGCAAAGGCCCGTGGGGCAAAGATCTACGCCGAGATGGTGGGCGAGGGCATGAGCGCCGACGCTTACCACATCACCGCCTCTCACCCCGAGGGTCTGGGTGCCAAGCTCGTGATGCAGCGCGCCCTTGAAGACGCCGGTCTGAAGCCCGAGGATATCGACTACATCAACGTTCACGGCACCAGCACACACGTTGGCGACATCTCTGAGGCCAAGGCCATCAAGGACGTGTTTGGCGATGCTGCCTACAAGCTCAACATCAGCTCAACCAAGTCGATGACCGGTCACCTGCTCGGCGCTGCCGGAGCTGTGGAGGCCATGGTTGCTGTGCTCTCTGTGAAGAACGACATCGTGCCCCCGACAATCAACCACACCGAGGGCGACAACGACGAGGAGATCGACTATAACCTCAACTTCACCTTCAACAAGGCACAGAAGCGCGAGGTGCGTGCTGCCATCAGCAACACCTTCGGTTTCGGCGGCCACAACGCATGTGTAGCATTCAAGAAGTATGCTGAGTAACATCATAGACAGAATAAAGCTCCCCTTCCGCAAGGAAAAGGAGCTTTATTTATCTCTCTACAACATCATAGGGGTCTACCCTCACGACATCTCGCTCTACAAGCTCGCGCTCATGCACAAGAGCCTGTTCAAGCGCAACGCCAAGGGCAAGCCTGTGAACAACGAGCGCCTGGAGTTTCTGGGCGACGCTGTGCTCGACGCTGCCGTTGGCGACATCGTCTATCGCCATTTCCCCGGCAAGCGAGAAGGCTTCCTCACCAACACACGCTCCAAGCTCGTGCAGCGTGAGACCCTGAACCGTCTGGCTCAGGAGATGGGCATAACGCAGCTCATCCTGTCGAACGGACGCTCGTCGGCCCACAACTCTTACATGGGCGGCAACGCCTTCGAGGCCCTTGTGGGTGCGCTCTACCTCGACCGCGGCTACAACGCCTGCATGAGGTTCATACAGAAGCGCATTCTCGACCAGATGATCAACATAGACAAGGTGGCCTATAAGGAGGTCAACTTCAAGAGCAAGCTCATAGAGTGGGCGCAGAAGAACCGCGTGAAGATAGAGTTTGCGCTCAAGGAGCAGCATAAAGACAAGAACGGCAGTCCGGTCTTCACCTACATGGTGGTGCTCGAAGGGGTCGAAGGGTGCGATGCCACTGGCTACAGCAAGAAGGAGAGCCAGCAGATGGCATCGAAGCGCACTCTCGAGAAGCTGCGCAAGCAACCTCAGTTTCTCGACAGCGTGTTTACGGCCAAGACCAACCGCACGAAGATGGAGGAGGAGCCGGTGGAGAACGTGCCCAGCACAGAGCCCGAAGACTTTATCGTGGTGAACCACGGTGGGGTGCAGGACGACAACTTTGCCGCCTCAGGTTCTGATGCTTCCGTTTCTGCCGCCTCTAACGTTTCTGCCGCCTCTAACGCTTCTGCCAAGAAGAGCGCTGGCTCGAAAGGTGCTGCTTCTGACGGTGCCTCTTCTAACGGTTCAGAACCGTCAGACAACGCCGACGACGAGGGTTGCAAGAGCAAGAAACGCACCAACCGCCGCTCGCCCATGTATGCAGCAAAGGCTGCCGCTGCTGTGGCACCAGCTGCCGTGGCAGACACCGAGGCCGGATGGTGCAACGAGAGCGTTGCGGAAGAAGAGCTGACAGCTGCTGAAGGCGAGGCTTATGCTGACGCTTCAGATGCTGACGCTTCAAACGGCTATGCCGACGCATCAGGCAATTCTTCAGACGACGAGTTCGACCTCAGCGACATCACAACCCGCGACAAGACCCGCGAGGAGATTATTGCTGCTGCCGAGGCTGCCGCCTTTGAGGAGGTAGAGAAGGCGTAAACAGGAACATGTTGACGGTCAGCATGCCGAGGCATGTGGATCTTGAAAAACAGAAAGGCTTATATGTGGACACGGGTTTCACCCTTCCTCATATAAGCCTTTGTTGCTTTGCAACACTCCGCGTTCAACAATTTATCCTTTTAACCCAAATCGGTCGTTAGGGCTTGCTTGGATTTTGGATTTTTAGAAGAATGGATTTTGTTTGGCTTTAAGACGGTCTTTAGAACAAAAGAAAAACATTATGAATCAGACGTTTAAGAACTTATCAACAATTGCACGCCCAGCTTCGGCCATGGTGTTCATCCTGCTGCTTGCGGCCTGTGGGTACCGGTCGGCACCAAAGACCGGTGGCGAGGGAGCGACAGCAGAAACGGTCTCGCTGCAGGGCGTTGCTGCCATCGACACGTCGGTGTATGAGACCTTGGCGATGCTCCCCACAACACCTGTCAAGGACCAGGGCCATAACGAGCTGTGCTGGCTCTATGCCATGACGGCAACGATAGAAAGTGAGCACGCGGCACAGGGCGACAGCGTGAACATTGGGGTCGATTACACCGCACGCCAGTATCTCACCAGCCTCGCCCACCGCTATTATTTCGCGCGCGACGCCCACGCCATGACCCTGCGCGGAACAGCCCCCATGGCGGTGACGCTCTTGCGGCGCTTCGGCGCCATGCCCTACGACAGCTATCACGGCATGGGCGACGAAAGCGCGGTGGCTGCCGCCAGATCCCTCTTGTCTGACGGCTCACAAGCCGCAGCATCAGAAGGCTCGCAGGATGTTGCTACCTCTGCCTCCCTTTCGTCAGATTGCTCCAAGCCCGCTCTCCCGTTGCGCCCTGTTGCCCGTCGGTTGATGCTTGCTGCCCGTCAGCAGCCGTCGTTTTGGGGTTACAAGCAGGTCGTTGAGCGACTGCTTGACGAGAGCATGGGTCCCATGCCGCTGCATGTCTATATGTTCGGGGCAGAATATTCGCCCGTCGACTTCGCCCAGAGCGTCTGTTCGCCAGGCGAGTGGCAAGCCGTCACCTCGTTCACGCACCATCCCTTTGGCGAGGCGTTTGACCTTGAGGTGGCCGACAACAGGCTGCACGAGCAGTTCTTGAACCTGCCTCTCGACACGATGATGACCATGATAAAGCGCTCGCTCCTCGACCGCCACCCCGTGTGTTGGGAGGGCGACATCAGTGAGCGCGGCTTCAGTTGGTCCGACGGCATGGCAGACCTCTCCCTGCCCATGAACCGCTGCACGCAGCAGAAGCGTCAACTCATGTTTGAGCGTCGCCTCACCACCGACGACCATTGCATGGCCCTCATCGGTCTTGTGCGCCGCCGTAGCGACGGCACCATCTTCTTCGTTGCCAAAAACTCGTGGGGCTCCTCCAACCGCCACCACGGCTTCATGCTCCTCTCCGAGAAATATGTAAGGATGAAAACGGTGGGAGTCTGTTTAAAGGCTTCGCCTTTTAAGGGAAAAGTGAAAAGGGAAAAGTGAAAAATCCTATAGCTAAGGCTGCGCAAGTAATAAAGCACATGGATTTTTCACTTTTCGTTTTTCACTTTTCACTTAAAAAGCTTTTCGCGAAAAGCTTTTTAAATCTTCCCCCCATAACACAGATCTCCTGCATCGCCGAAGCCAGGAACGATATACTTGTGCTCGTTCAGACCCGGGTCGATGGCAGCACACCAGATGGTGGTGTCGTCGGGGAACGTGCGGCGGATGTGCTCAATGCCCTCAGGCGAAGCCATCACACACACCACATGCACCTTTTTGGGAGTGCCCTTGGTCAGCAGCGCCTTGTAGCCCATCTCCATAGAGCCGCCCGTGGCAAGCATGGGGTCCACGATGAGCAGCGTGGCGTTGTTGAGGTCGGGTGTGGCAAGATATTCTACATGTATGCCCACCTTGGTGTGAGCCTCGTCCTCATACTCGCGGAACGCCGACACGAACGCGTTGCCGGCGTGGTCGAAGATGTTAAGGAACCCCTGGTGGAACGGCAGACCGGCGCGGAAGATCGTTCCGAGCACCAGCTTGTCGGTGGGCACGTTCACGCGGGCTGTGCCCAGAGGGGTCTGCACGTCGCGCTCTTCATAGTCGAAGGTCTTGCTGAGTTCATAAGCAATGAGCTCGCCTACACGCATGATGTTGTTACGGAAAAGCAGACGGTTGGTCTGATAGTCTTTGTCGCGCATCTCAGCCATATACTTGTTGATGATGCTGTTCTGTTCTGCAAAGTTGATAATTTTCATATCTTATATATATGATTTTTGTTTATTAGTCTTGTTTTTCTGATAGACGAGTTTTTAGTTGTTTCGTCGGCATGCCGTTACAGCTTGCTTAAATTGGCGCAAAGGTATAAAAAAGATTGCATATTAAGTTGACCATTTGCCAACTGAAAATTACAAATTGAACCCAATGCCCCGTTTTTTTAATTTCTTTAACCTAAAAACAATTGCTTTACATATATTTTTGTCGTTAAAAGGTTTGCCGTTCAACACTTTTTATCTATCTTTGCAGCGGATTTGAGATAATAAGGTAAAGGTAATAATGTGAGAACAACGTAAGGCAATGATCCTTATCGGTTTTGCATGGATAACCTTGAGAAGAATCAAGACATTTAATTCACTTCTAAATAATTTTAATTAAAAATGGCAAAGTTAGATTTGACAAAGTACGGCATTACTGGTTCTACAGTAATCGCTCACAATCCGTCTTATGAGAAGTTGTTCGAAGAGGAGACCAAGGCTGGTCTCGAGGGCTTCGAGGTTGGTCATGAAACCGAGCTCGGCGCTGTGGACGTGATGACAGGTATCTACACCGGTCGTTCACCTAAGGACAAGTACATCGTAATGGATGAGAACTCTAAGGACACTGTATGGTGGACAACAGAGGAATATAAGAACGACAACCACCCCATGTCTGAAGAGGTATGGGCAACGGTTAAGGATATCGCCAAGAAAGAACTTTGCAACAAGAACCTCTATGTAGTAGACGGCTTCTGCGGTGCCAACAAGGACACTCGTATGGCTGTTCGCTTCATCGTTGAGGTTGCATGGCAGGCTCACTTCGTAACAAACATGTTCATCCGTCCTACAGCTGAGGAGCTGGAGGCATTTGAGCCCGACTTCGTTGTTTACAACGCTTCTAAGGCTAAGGTAGAGAACTACCAGGAGCTCGGTCTGCACTCAGAGACCTGCGTTGCTTTCAACGTAACATCTAAGGAGCAGGTTATCATCAACACATGGTACGGTGGTGAGATGAAGAAGGGTATGTTCTCTATGATGAACTACTTCCTCCCCTTGAAGGGCATGGCTTCTATGCACTGCTCAGCAAACTGCGACAAGAACGGCGAGAACACAGCTATCTTCTTCGGTCTGTCAGGTACAGGTAAGACCACTCTGTCTACCGATCCTAAGCGTCTCCTCATCGGTGACGACGAGCACGGATGGGACGACAACGGCGTGTTCAACTTCGAGGGTGGCTGCTATGCTAAGGTTATCAACCTCGACAAGGAGTCTGAGCCCGATATCTACAACGCTATCCGTCGCGACGCTCTCCTCGAGAACGTAACTGTTGACGCTAACGGCAAGATCGACTTCGCTGACAAGAGCGTTACCGAGAACACTCGTGTTTCTTATCCTATCTACCACATCAACAACATCAAGGAGGGTTCTTCAGCACCCGCTGCTAAGCAGGTTATCTTCCTGTCAGCCGACGCTTTCGGCGTGCTGCCTCCCGTTTCTATCCTGACTCCCGAGCAGACTCAGTACTACTTCCTTTCAGGATTCACAGCTAAGCTCGCTGGTACAGAGCGCGGCATCACAGAGCCCACTCCTACATTCTCAGCTTGCTTCGGCCAGGCATTCCTCGAGCTGCATCCTACCAAGTATGCACAGGAGCTGGTTAAGAAGATGAAGAAGAACAACGCCAAGGCTTACCTCGTAAACACTGGCTGGAACGGCACAGGCAAGCGTATCTCTATCCGCGACACCCGTGGCATTATCGACGCCATCCTGAGCGGTGACATCGACAAGGCTCCTACAAAGCAGATCCCGATGTTCGACTTCAAGGTTCCGACAGAGCTTCCTGGTGTAGCTACTGAGATTCTTGATCCGCGCGACACTTACGCTGAGGCTGCTCAGTGGGAAGAGAAGGCTAAGGACCTCGCTGCCCGCTTCATCAAGAACTTCGCTAAGTACACAAACAACGAAGCTGGCAAGGCTCTCGTTGCTGCCGGTCCAAAGCTCTAATCTTTAGAACTTACAAACCCAGTATATCAAGAGGCCATTCCGTATCGGAGTGGTCTCTTTTTTTTATTAACGACCGCTTCAACGCCCCTTTGATGCCCATAAGCAGGGATAGCTTCTTTATAATAAATGTTAATGGAATCTCTGGCATTTCCGCCCCATTTCTCCCCTTCACGGTATCAAGATTTTCATTAGTTCTTAATACATTTGACATAAGTCAACAAAAGGCCGTTTTCACATAAAATTGCGATAAAAATGATGGTTGTTATCGTAAATCTTTATACCTTTGCATCGCATTCGGGAGAATGTAATACAATAGGTTAGTTAGTTTGATAGATTTAAGGTTAAGATGATGTTTTTAGAATGCGAGTCAGCCTATGTATTGGTTTAAGTCATAATAATGATACTTTTTAGCATTATTATCTAAAACGAACTAATACAAATGACTGGCGCGAAGAAGGGCAAGGTAAGTGATTATCTTGCCCTTTTTTATTGCCTTTTTCTTGCCACATTCATTTCGTTTGACTACATTTGCATAGACAACACAAGAAGATGAACAAATTTCGATATATCATTGCTGTTGGGCTATCATCGTTGACTTGCATTACCGTTTCGGCCCAACGCCCTACTCTATACAAAAGCAACATCCAGACGCTGCAAACCGTAGCCGAGCAGCGATGGACAGACTTGCCTGTCATCATGCTGAATAGCGGAGAGACCGTAAACATCGACTTCGACGACCTGACCCACGAATCGCAGCGATATGCTTATCGCATAGAGCACTGCGATGCCAATTGGAAACCCACTTCTTCGCTGTTTGACAGTGATTATATTGACGGATTTGCAGACGGCAATCTTATCGACAATCTTGAACAATCCCTCAATACCAACACCCTATACACCCACTACCATTTCTCCCTTCCCAATGAGAGGTGCCGATTAAAGTTAAGCGGCAACTATTGTGTTACGGTTTATGATGAGAACGACAACAACGAGCCCATCTTCAAAACCTACTTTATGGTGGCAGAAGCTGCTGCAGGCATAGAAATGCGCACAACCTCTAATACTGATGCCGACGTCAACGGAAGACACCAGCAGATAGAAATGGGCGTACATTTCAATGACCTTAGGATTAATGATTGGAAGCGGGAAATCACGACAGTCTTTCTGCAGAACAACAGATGGGATAATGCCGTGACTAACCCATCCCCGCAATATATCAAAACCGATGGGCTGACATGGACACACTGCCCGCAACTTGTTTTTGATGGCGGAAACGAATACCGAAAATTTGAAATTCTCGACGTCAATCATGCCAATATGGGCGTAGAAAACTTGGAATGGGACAATACAGAATACCACGCATATCTATGGCCCGACGAGCCTCGCCCGAACTATGTGTATGACGAAGACTCCAACGGCGCATACTTCATACGCAATAGTGATAATCGTGAAATCAACTACACCTCGGAATACCAAACCGTACACTTCACTCTCAAGACCAAACGGCTGCCAGGAGAGATATACCTTAACGGCAACTGGACCCACGACCAGCTCACGCCCTATTACCAAATGCAATGGAATGAAGACAACGGTTGTTATGAAACTGCCATAAGGTTAAAACAAGGTTACTACAACTATCAGTACCTTTGGGTTTCACCTACTGGGCGCATCGGCTTTGTGCCCACTGAAGGAAACTCCTACCAGACAGAAAACAAATATACAGCCCTGGTGTACTATCATGCCCAAGGTAGCCGCTACGACCGTTTGGTAGGCGTTGCCCACATTCACACACGATGATAAATAATGTGAAAAAATTGGCGTTTTCTTAAAAATGCCGTATATTTGCATTACGATAACAAGGTAAAAATATAACATCATGAAGAAGAAATTTATCTGTACCGTTTGCGGTTACATCTATGAAGGAACAGAGGCTCCAGAGTTCTGCCCTCTTTGCAAGGCTCCACGGAGCAAGTTTAAGGAAGTGTCTCTCGATGACGAGCCAGAGTTTGCCACAGTTCACGAATTAGGCCGTGCCTATACCGACAAGGTTAGCGACGAGTTAGTACAACACTGCAAGAACACCTTCGCCGGCGAATGTAGCGAGGTAGGCATGTACTTGGCTATGGCTCGCCAGGCTGATCGTGAGGGCTATCCAGAAATTGCACGTGCATTTGAGCACTATGCCTACGAAGAAGCTAACCACGCCTCTCGCTACGCAGAGTTGTTGGGCGAAGTGCTGAAAGACACCAAGAGCAATCTCGAAGCTCGCATTGCAGCCGAGAAGGGCGCATGCGCAGAGAAGTTTGAGGCTGCCAAGATGGCAAAAGCTGAAGGCTCTGATGCTCTGCATGACACCATCCATGAGATGGCGAAAGATGAAGCTCGTCACGCTGCCGGCTTCATGGGTCTCTACAACCGTTATTTCAAGAAATAATCAGAAAAAGATATCCAAAACAAAAGAGGCTTCCCTTGGTGGAAGCCTCTTTTGTTGGAATTATTCAGAATGGTTATGCCTTAATCATGTCTACCATTTCCTCGGGCGCAACGAGTTGCTGCTCTCCTGTAACCATATTCTTCAGCATTACCTTGCCCTCTTTCATTTCATTTTCTCCGACAAGGACCACATAAGGTATGGCCTTGGCGTTGGCATACCCCATCTGCTTCTTCATCTTTGCCGCATCAGGATAAATCTCTGCCCTTATGCCCTTCTTGCGCACTTCGCTGATAATGGGCAGACAATAAGCGGCCTCTTTCTCACCGAAGTTGATGAACAGCACCTGGGTAGCATTCAAAGTCTCTTCGGGATAGAGTTCAAGGGTATTCAATACATCATAAATACGGTCTGCTCCAAAAGAGATGCCTACACCGCTCAGTCCTGGCATACCGAAGATGCCGGTAAGATTGTCATAGCGGCCACCACCCGTAATACTTCCCATGGGGGTATCAAGCGCCTTCACCTCGAAGATTGCTCCTGTATAATAGTTCAAGCCACGGGCAAGCGTAAGATCAAGCTGAATCTCATTGGTAAGTCCCACCTTCTCGAGCGTATCCAGAATAAAGCGGGTTTCCTCTACGCCTTTAAGTCCAGTCTCAGAAGTGGCAAGCACCTCTGCGATGGTCTGCAGTTTATCATTGTTGGAACCCTCGAGGCTAATGATAGGCTGCAACTTCTCAATGGCCTCTTCGCCAATACCGCAAGCTCTAAGCTCGTTGTTGACATTATCCAGCCCTATCTTGTCCAGCTTGTCTATTGCAACCGTAATATCAACAATCTTGTCAGCTTCGCCTATTACCTCAGCGATACCGGTAAGAATCTTACGGTTGTTAATCTTGATTTGAACGCGAATGCCGAATCTGCAGAAGACGGTATCGACAATCTGCATCAATTCTACCTCATTGAGCAGCGAATCAGAGCCAACAACATCAGCATCGCACTGGAAGAACTCGCGATAACGTCCCTTCTGAGGACGGTCAGCGCGCCACACTGGCTGAATCTGATAGCGCTTGAAAGGCAACTGAAGTTCATCTCTATGCATGACCACATAACGCGCAAATGGAACGGTAAGGTCATAACGCAACCCTTTCTCGCACAACTTTGCAGCCAAATGAAGACTATTGCGCCCAGCCAGTTCTTCATCGGTAATCTTGCCAAGATAATCGCCCGAGTTGAGCACCTTGAACAAGAGTTTGTCGCCTTCCTCTCCATACTTACCCATCAGGGTCTGGAGAGTCTCCATTGCCGGAGTTTCAATCTGCTGAAATCCATAAAGCGCATATACTTGGCGAATGGTATCAAAGATATAGTTGCGCTTCGCCATTTCTATAGGGCCGAAATCTCTCGTCCCTTTGGGTATAGAAGGTTTCTGTGCCATTTATTTTCTTACTATTGTTTGTTCACGATCAGGACCTATTGAAATAACCTTAATAGGTGTCTCAAGATACTCCTCGAGGAAATGCACATAATTGCTGAAAGCCTCAGGGAACTGCTCTTCTGAAGTAAATTTGGTCATATCAGTCTTCCATCCTGGCATCTCCTTATAAATGGGAGTCACATCATCAATCTCATAAGGGAATTCAGATGTTTCACTTCCATCTTTCAATCTGTATGCGATACAAGCCTTGATAGTATCAAAACCATCCAGCACATCGCTCTTCATCATGATGAGTTCTGTAACGCCATTGACCATGACCGAATAGCGCAGCTGTACAAGGTCTATCCAGCCACAACGGCGCTCACGACCGGTAACGGCACCATATTCGTGACCGATATTACGGATAGTATCACCAGTTTCATCAAACAGTTCGGTGGGGAACGGACCACTACCCACACGGGTGCAATAAGCCTTCATGATACCATAAACATTGCCTATGCGGTTAGGACCAATACCCAAGCCAGTACAAGCACCTGCGCAAATGGTATTAGAAGATGTCACAAATGGGTAACTGCCAAAATCGACATCGAGCATAGTGCCCTGAGCGCCTTCACAGAGTATGCTTTTGCCTTCACGCAGGATATGGTTGATTTCATTCTCACTATCCACAATCGTAAACTGACGCAAATACTCAACGCCTTCCATCCATTTGGCTTCTACGGCTTCGAAGCCCTCGAAGTCTGTCCATCCCATAGATGCCAGCATCTTGAGATGACGCTCCTTATGGGCAGCATATTTAGCGTTGAAGTTATCCAGAATATCGCCTACGCGCAGTCCATTACGTGAAATTTTGTCTGTATAGGTTGGGCCAATGCCTTTTCCTGTCGTTCCCACTTTGGCCTTGCCTTTAGCAGCCTCATAAGCACGATCCAGAATGCGATGGGTAGGCATAATGAGATGGGCCTTCTTTGAGATATGCAGACGCTCATGCAGATTGTGACCCGAAGCCTCCAAACCTTTGGCTTCTTCCATAAACAAATCGGGCGCCAATACCACACCGTTACCGATTATGTTGACCTTACCGCCCTGGAAAATGCCAGATGGAATAGAACGCAAAACATACTTCTGTCCCTCAAACTCCAAGGTATGGCCGGCATTTGGTCCTCCCTGGAAACGAGCTATCACATCATAGTGGGGAGTAAGCACATCCACTACTTTTCCTTTACCTTCATCGCCCCACTGGAGACCCAACAGGACATCGACTTTACCTGTATTCATATCAATTATAATGAGTATTTATATTCTTTCCTTACTAACCTTGCTGCGCGTACGCTTCTCCTTGGACTGGCAGCTACTGCAGACGCCATAAATATAAAGGCTGAATGTTTCTTTACGAAACCGCTTCAATTTTATATCATTTACAGCATCGCTTATCTCCGGTTCGTCTATTTCGGTTATCCTACCACAGACATTGCAAACCTGATGCACACGGCTTTCACCATTGAACCCCTTCTCGTAGTACGTGCCATCGGCCAAACGGTGGCAGATGACCAAACGCAGTTCTGTAAAAAGACGTATAGCATTGTAGAGAGTAGCCCGACATACCCTGAAATTTGACAATCTCAAATTAGCATCAAGTTCCTTTAGGGTAAAACAACCGGGCATCCGGCAGATGGCATCAAGTACAAAGTAACGTTCACGTGTCTTGCGATGATTGTGCATCTCAAGATAATTGTCCAATATTTCTCTTGCTTTAATATTGACGTTATCCACCATCTATCCGTTACATATTAATGTTGCTACAAAGTTACATCATTTTTATATAAATAAGGTATAAATAAGAGAAAAAGATAACCTACTATGTTGATTTTGTTGCTTGATGACAGAAGCAAGATGCAAATGAACTGCAGAACAGGCGTCAGCCCATCCTGTCAGTCCTTTGAATATTTTCGTTTCAGAGATGAAGCCCTTGTGAACGCATGGCCTTTTGAGCAAGAAGTGCATAATCGTCACCAAGGTCTTCAAAATGAGTAAGACAATTGTATGCAGCATGCCTTACACCGATATTATCGTCTTGGAGCGCCACAGCGACCTGGTCCAAGAATTCATTGATACCAAGTTCGTTGGGAGCCATTCCACGGGCGAACAAACGTCCCAATATATTATAGGCAGCTATCTGATAATATACCTTGTCTGTAGCTATCCATTCATAAGCCATAACCGAAGCAAATGGAAGATACTGATACAGTTTGGAAGCTGCAATCTCAGCCATTTCCTGCGTATGGGTCTGTTCCATCCACACATCCACCACTTCTGGCAACATCTGCTCGGGCGGCATAATCATTGTGGCCAAAATCTTGCACTCTCGTATATTCTCCTTCCACAGATTGATGGCAAGGTCGTAGTCATATCCATACTCTGCCGCCATTTTCTGCAACAGAGGAAGTGCCACCCCCCAATTTATCTTATAGTCTGAACCTTTTTCGCGCATAGACTGCGACACGGGGCCATTCATCATCGAGCGAAAAGACTGCTTGATAGCCTTCAGTTTCTCGTGTGTTTCTTCTGTCATAAATATCCAAATTCTTTAGAGTAACGTAACATCTGTTGAGTATACCCTTCAGTATAATCGACCTTTATATCAACGATATGCCGGTCATCATCGCAGACAGGAACAAGCACCGGGTTAATAAAGCCTTTATAGGGAGCGATATTGAGACGGCGATAACGACTCAATATTTCATTATGCAGTTCGCTGTCTATTCTGACCGCATACTGCTCAACCAGTTTGCGGGCCGATTCATAGTCGCCTTCACTCTTGATGCGCTGAATCTCGTAGAGCAATTGACCGAAACAGCAGCGCAAAGCGTGATAATCATTGACCACAAGGTAGGTCTTGCCGTCTCTGCATACCAGACCGACACAACCATCGCCATGCTCAAGCACCCAACGAGCTATCAGGGCACGGTTACGCATGTGGGCTTCCTCGATAAGATTTCCAGGAGCAATTCTTACCAACTGGGTCATAAGACCATTCATCATATAGGTATAATATTGGGCCTTATATGCTTCTGCATCTGGCACCAGCCCCAATTCTATCAGCTTGGCATCGGCCAGATAATAAAGCCCGAAGAGGTCGGCACGCGCTTCCTCGATGGTAGAGCCATAGGCTTTGAGTGCATCGGATGATACACCGGGGAGCAACTGGCCGCTTCCATGCCCAAGACATTCGTGGAGGTCTGTATGCAAATCGTCACAGAGGTCTCCATATTTATTAATAAGGTCGAGTGTATCCCCATCTATGACGAATTCCTCCAAAAAGCCGTTGCCATGAGCCGCCTTATTATACGCTTCGGTAAGATTTCCGATAGTAACGCTCTTAGAACCATGCTGAGCCCTTATCCATTCAGCGTTAGGCAAGTTGATTCCGATAGCCGAAGCCGGATACTCATCACCACCAAGCATAGCCGCACACACCACATTGGCAGTGACGCCTCTCACCTGTTGCTTGCGAAAACGTGCATCGACAGGAGAATGGTCTTCAAACCATTGCGCATTGTCACTGATAGTACGTGTACGCTTGGTAGCATCTATATCTTTATATTCTACGATGCCCTCCCAAGAGCCCTTGAGCCCCAGCGGGTCACCATAGACTTCAATAAATCCATTGATGAAATCGACAAGACCATCCTGCTCCGCTATCCATTCTATCGAGTAACGGTCAAAGGTCGCCAAATCACCATTCCTGTAGTAGGCTATAAGCAGTGAGATGAGCTCGCGCTGACGCTCATTCTCAGCCACCTGTACCGCGCTGTCCAGCCAAACGATGATTTCACGAATGACCTTACCATATAAGCCATCAGCAGCATATACCTGTTCTTTTACTATCCCATCCTCTTTGACGAGTTTGGAATTGAGACCAAACGAGGGCTGGCAATCGTTACCAACCTTAGACTTTAAGGCTGCATAGTATTGTTCTGCCTCAAGTTGGGTAACATCCTGATAGAAATTGCATGCCGAGGTTTGCACCAAGTCCACCCCATCTGCCTGATTTACACGCTTGGGCAATACCTCAGGGTCAAAAATGACATCATAGACTTCGCATTTCTGCTCATCGCTGTCAAATATTTTTATTCCAAGAGACCCTATCACCTCATCAAGATACCGACGCGTAAATCCCGGTACAAACTTCTCGCATCCATAATGATGGTAAATGCCATTAGAGAACCAAACTCGCTTAAGATAAATCTCCAATGCCTTAAACTCTTCACACTGCCTATCTCCCTCATAATGGAGATAGATTTGTTCCAGCATCTTGCGAATGCGAATATTGTATCGGCCAAACTGGTCGAACGTGATATCACGGCCACAAAGAGTGGCCTGAGAAAGATAGTAGATATATAGTTTCTTGCGGAGCGACAACTGCTCAAATCCGTTCAAGCGATAACGAAGCATCTGGATATCGGCAAAGCGCTCGTCGGAATAATTGAAATCTTCCTTCATCGGAACATGACTTTTTAGCTTATACTTGATTCAATGGACATCTCCTCTGACATTCTCATTTTCTGGAACTGTCAGCCCCAGCAGAACGCTGGGCATAACGCAGTTTGTATTCGCGGGGAGTACAACCATTGATTTTAAAGAAAGCAGCATAAAACGACTGGCGGTTGGCAAAGCCTACCATCTGAGAAATATCCTCCATCTTCATGTGGGTATAGCGACGGTCTGTGAGAATGCCCATAGCCTCCTCTATACGATATTTATTGACAAAGGATGTATAATTCATATGAAAGCGCACATTGACCACGGCAGATATATAACGAGTATTGGTGCCCAAATCCTCAGCCAGATTCTTGGCAGAATAATTCTTGTCCTTGTATTTCTTCTGAATAAGGATTACCTCAAGTATTTTCTGCTTCAATTCATCCATCAATTTAGGATTTATCAATGAGCGATAGGCTGCCTCTCTCTCCCGAGCCTCTGTAATATTGTATTTTGTCATCTTCTATATGCTATAACTCTTGTTTCCTGATATTTACTACTGCAAAATTAGCCACAATTTTGAAATTAATGTCATTTTTGTCAACTTTTTTTCCATTTGTTTGTACCTTTGCTACAAATTTACTTATCATGGACCCAATTAATATATTAAATAGGTATTTCGGCTACCACTCCTTCCGCCCATTACAGCGTGAGATAATAGACGCCACGCTGGCTGGAAAAGATTCTCTTGTGCTTATGCCAACAGGAGGTGGAAAGAGTCTATGCTATCAGGTACCCGCGCTGATGCTTGACGGCGTTACCATTGTGGTTTCACCCCTTATCAGTCTGATGCACGACCAGGTGGAGGCACTGGTAGAAAACGGCATACCGGCGGCTGCCCTCAACAGCAACAACAACACCGAAGAGGACTTACTGATTCGGCGCAAATGTGCCAACGGGGAAATCAAACTGCTTTACATGTCACCAGAGAAACTGATAGCAGAGATTCCCTTCTTCTTGAGCCAGCTCAACATCAGCCTTTTTGCCATAGACGAGGCCCACTGTATCAGCCAGTGGGGCCACGACTTCAGGCCAGAATACTCTCAGTTGGGTATAATTAGAGAACGGTTTGCCAATGTCCCGGTAATGGCGTTGACCGCAACGGCCGACAAGATAACCCGCGAAGACATCTTGAAACAGCTTGCCATCAAAGGCGAGACCTATATATCCTCATTTGACCGCCCCAACCTGTCGCTTGCTGTCAGGCGCGAATCGACCAAGGCAGAGAAGATGAAAATCATCAATGCATATATACGCAACCACCCCAACGACGCCGGCATCATCTACTGTCTGAGCAGAAAGACTACAGAGAGCGTTGCCGAGTCGCTGAGAAAGGCCAACATCAATGCCCAAGCCTATCACGCAGGACTCGACGGGCAGACGCGCCGCAAGATACAGGAAGATTTCAAGAACGACCGGACTATGGTAGTATGCGCCACAATCGCTTTCGGCATGGGTATCGACAAGCCCAATATCCGTTGGATATTCCACTACAATCTGCCCAAGAGCATCGAGAGTTTCTACCAGGAGATAGGACGTGCCGGACGCGATGGCGCGCCTGCCGACACATTCCTGTTCTACTCACTTGCCGACATCATCCAGCTCAAACAGTTTGCCAACAGCAGTGGCCAGAACGACGTGAACAACCTGAAGTTGGAGCGTATGCAGCAATATGCCGAAAGCAGTGTGTGCCGACGCAGAATATTGCTCAACTATTTCGGAGAAGAGCGTGACTGCGATTGCGGCAACTGTGATGTGTGCCAGCATCCGCCGCGCAGGTTTGACGGCACACTACTCGTCCAGAAAGCCTTGAGCGCCATCATGCGGACCGAAGAAAAGATAGGCATTGGAACTGTCATCGAGATTCTGCGCGGCATGCTCTCCCCCACCGTCATGCGTCATGAGTATCAAAAGCTAAAGACCTTTGGCGTCGGCAAGGATGTTACGACATCCCGCTGGCGTGACTATCTGTTGCAAATGCTGCAAATGGGATACATCAGCATTGCCTACGACGAAGACAATCATGCAAAAGTGACTGATATGGGCAAAGAAGTCCTGTATGGCAAGAGCAATGCCATGCTGGCAGAAGTCTCTGAAATCAGTTTGACTCCATACAAGAAAAAGGAGACTCGTGGTCGCCAGGAATCGACCGCACGCCAAACCGAGATACCCGAACTGAAGCTGTCCGCAGTCGAAGACAAGCAGCTCTTCGAGCAGTTACGTGTGTTGAGAAGAAAGATTGCTGACAAGCAGAACTTCGCCGCCTACCTCATCCTGTCTGACAAAGTGCTCCACTCGCTGGCGGCAGAGAAGCCCACCACTATCGAGGAATTTGGCCATATCAGTGGCATCGGTGAATTCAAAAAGGTACATTATGGAAAGGTATTTACAAACGCTATCCGCAACTATCTGGATGGCATAAAACAAGTATAATAAGAAATATGAGAAGAATCATTCTGAATATAATGCTGCTATGTTGGTCCATAGCAGTTGTTGCAACCAGCGAAACCTGCACCGTAGTAATATCTCTTGACGGATGCCGATGGGACTACCCTCAATGGTACAACACTCCTTTCTTCGACCGCATGGCCAATGAGGGTACGGCAAGTTCGCTCATCCCCTGCTTTCCCTCCAAGACCTTTCCCAACCACTATTCATTGGCTACAGGTCTCACACCTGAGCATCATGGCCTCATTGCCAACGAGTTTATGGACTGCGAGACAGGATATGACTTCACCCTGTCAAACCGCATCATGAAGAAAGAACCCAAATACTTTGGTGGCGAACCCATCTGGCTGACCGCCCAACGCCAAGGTCTGCGTACTGCCATATTCTATTGGGCAGGCTCTGATGTAAAGATACACAACAGTTACCCCGACACCTATCTCGACTACGACCAGAAGCCACGCCTCACCCTCGAGCAGCGCTGCGACAATGTGATAGAGTGTCTGCACCGGAGCAAGCACAAGCGCCCACAGCTCATCATGGTATATATGAACGAGCCCGACAAGAGCGGACACAACTATGGCCCTCATAGCCGCGAGACCAGACGGGCGGTAGAGCGCATGGACTCGCTGATGGGCAACCTATATAGCCGTATAACCCAACTGCCGATAGGAAAACAGGTCAACTTCATAGTGCTCTCCGACCATGGCATGGCGTGGGTCGACCAATCACACAAGATAGAACTACGCCCGTTATTGGGCAATCTGCCCTACAAAGCCTATGGTAGCGTTCCCGTAAATATCTATGCCTCATGGGACAACGTAGAGCAACACGAAGCAACCGTCGACTCCATCTGCCTACGTCTGCAGGGAGTGCCACATCTGCGCGCATGGCGCAAAGAACAGGTCCCAGCCTATCTGCACTATACCGAACACGGATGTATCGGCGATGTGGTAGCAGTGCCCGATTTGGGGTGGGTGGTATATGACAAGCCGATTAACTCTGGCGGCATGCATGGCTACGACCCAGCCTATACTGATATGTGGGCTATGTTCAGAGCCATCGGTCCTAACATCCGTCATGCCCAGGTCAAGCCTTTCCGCAATGTGAGCGTCTATGCACTCCTATGCAACCTACTGGGCATCACTCCGGCAGAAAATGACGGCTGCATCGACGATGTCAAGAGTATCATAAAAGACAACTAAATCGCCATCCAAACAACCTGCAAATCAATGCGGCTCCCTCTCTGAGCGTCATTCTGATTTCTCCTGACCGCCATGGGCAGTTCGTATCATTTGATACGTGGTCACGCGCCATTTGACACGTGAGCCCGCATCATACGACACGAAGGCGCGTGCCTAAAGGCACGAACCAGCGAACGCAATGGCAGTCGCGCCGGCAATCAAAGAATGATGGATATATGATAACCCAAATGTGCCATAGCCCGCAACAGGCTATGGCACATTTGGGTTATCATGATTGCATACTGGGTTTACTCCAGTACCTTGGTCATGTTGAACGAACTTATGAGATGGTTAGCGTCTACCTTTGCCTTGATAAGATATTTGGCATGCTTCTCCTTGCTCGCATCAGTACGGGTGATATCCTGAGATACCGAGAACTGCACACTGTACTCATACTCGTCATTGTCCAAAGGTTTCTTGTCTATCTGGAAGTCATTTCCCAAGCGCCAGTTCATATTGGTAATGTCGTCCTTATAAATCTTCTTCATAAAGGTAACCACATCTGATGGCGACGCATCGGTCTTGCCTAAGAAGGAATCCATAAAGACTGCAACGGTGCTCTTCAGGCCGTCTTCATTCTTCGAGTTGATGCTCTGAAAGAAATGGCGGAAAAGAGTAACTATGGCGTCCTTCTCTTGGGGCATAACGGTCTTTGACTGCGCATCCTTCATAGCCTCTGTCGCCTCGTCGATATGCTCGCCATTGGCATGCGCATCGGCATAGGCCTGATAAGCCTCCGCCGTATTGAGGCGCTGGGCTATAGCCCAGTCTATAGAGTCTATCCGATGCAATGCCTCCTGCTGATGCAGGCTTCCTGGATGAGCTTTGAGATAAGCCTCCATTGCTTCTTTGGAGCCACTTACCACGGCATCGCGCCACTCTGCATCAGACAGCTGCAGACGCTCCAGTCTCACAGACACCGAGTCACGATGCTCTGCGGGCGCATTGGTATAGGTGGTAAGATAACTCTGCAGCACGGCAGGGTCTTCGCTTGTCATGGCATAAGTATAGGCTTCCTCTTCTTTACCTCCCTGTGCCTGATACCAGACAAAGATGCCTCCGAGAACCAAGACGATAGCAAAGAGGAATGAATAGATAATCACCTTGGTGTTCTTCTTGGCTGGCTTCTCGTCTGCAGAAGACGAAGTGACGGGCTCTGCCTGATATGAGGGTTGTGCCTGCGCTGTCTCTGGATGAGTCGGAGTGTGACAGGTCGGACAGCTGGACAGGTCATTGAAATAAACTGTGCCACATTTGGGGCAAGTGATGATATGTCCTGCTATTTCAACGCCGCAAGACGGGCACACGGGCGCTTTGTCGCTTACCTCACGACCGCACTCGGGACATTTGATAATTGCCATAATCGTATATGTTTATTAATCTATGTTATCGGTGTCGGTATCTTATCTCTCGCAATCGGTGATTACCCATAAATCGACTTTTGTCCACATGGCCATTGACACCGCTTATTCGTCCTTTGGCCGTGTATTGCCAAAGGGTAATGTCGCGACCATCGGTCAAAATGGGTTCACGCTGAGTATATTGGGCAATCATAATCTTATAATCATTGAGTTTGCCTGCGAAATGATGGTCATAGAAGTTGGCTCCGGTATAGATTAACGGCTTCTGACGATAAGCCACCTCTACGAGTTGGAGAAACTTGAATACCGAGTCGGTAAACTCTTTCACGGACAACCCACTACGTGTCTCGATGTCTATCATGGGCAACAGGTCCTGGTCCTCAGGCCTGCATTGTGCCATAAAATTACGCAACTGTACCTCTTGGGGAATGCGGGCTCGATAGAAATGATAAGAACCAACCTTGAGGCCGTTCTGATGAGCCAGTTCTATGTTACGCTTATACTTGCTGTCAATATTGTCACCACCTTCGGTAGCCTTGAGATAGACATAGGCCATCTTGGCATTGTCTCCTATCCGCTCCCAAAACACATCTCCCTGATAGTGGCTCATATCTATGCCATGTATGTGCTGGCAGGTGTCTTCACATTCGGTCTGGGCATGTGTGGCAAGTGTACAAAATATAGATAATATGAATATATATATGCACTTCATAGGTGCAAAGTTACTTTAATATGTAGAAAATACAAAACAAACTTACTCTTTTTTCGTTACCATGTCGCATCATTGACCATATGCCAAGCAGTCAGAAACGAGGCACGCGTAATGTCTGTGAGTTTGGGGTAATTGATGGTTGACGCTTCGTCGGAAGGCTGATTGTAATGCGGCTGTGCATCAGTATGATACCACACGATAGGGATAGCGTGACGCGCAAACGAACTCTGGTCACTTCCTCCTACAGGATTGTCCCACGGTTTATAGTTGGGATGCAGGTCCAGCTGGTAGTGGGCTATGTCGTCCTTAAGCCATTCGCCGATACGAGGATGGCTTTCGGTATAGAAGTACACAAAATATTGAGAATCGTCAGGGCGATTGTTGCCGCCGACCATATCAAAATTGAGATAACCCTTAATCTGGCTGATATCTTTGTGGCTGTTCACAAAATAACGCGAGCCAAGTAGCCCAAGTTCCTCTCCGTCCCAGAAGGCGAAGACTATGGTGCGGCGTGGACGGACACCGCTCTTGACAAAAGCCTGCATAATCTGCAGCACAGCACTTACACCCGAGGCATTGTCGTCGGCTCCGTTGTAAATCTGGTCTCCAACCAATGTGGGAGAAAGGCCCTCGTGGTCAAAATGCGCCCCTACCACTACGACTTCGTCGGTAGAAGTGCCGGGGATACACGCTATCACATTGGCCAAACTGAGAAGATGATGAGGGCCTTTGGCTATATTAACCAAGGAGTCTGACTCTACAAAATAACGTGGACTGCGACGTAGCGAAGGGCGTGCGGCGGCGTTGAACGGTTGCAGAAATGAGGCTGACTCGTAAGGCTGCAATCCCAATTGGCGCATGTGTGAGACTATGTACTGCTGGGCCAACTGTGACCCACGCATCCCCGCCTGACGACCTTCCATTAAATCGTGAGCCAAGAAACCAACATGGGCGCGAGCTGCATTTTCGGTGATGCTCTGAAGACCGATATTCTTCTGCTGGGCAAGATGGATGGCAGCAGCCGTATTGGGGTTGCGACGGATGGCGTCAGCAGGTTGCGCATAGAGCAATGCCACTGTAGCCCAAAGGATATATAATGTGTAATTAAAGTAACGCATAATCATCATAATTCATTTAACCTTCGATTTCACTAAGCTCCAGCCACCGCATGCTCTTCTCGTCAATTTCTTCTTTGAGCTTGGGCAGCAAACGGCTTTTCTCCGTGAGTTCTTCGACGCTGAGTGTACCGCTACAGAGTGCTTCTTCTATCTCGTGCTGTTGTTGCTCGAGTGATGCGATATCCTTTTCGAGCTGCTCAAACTCCCGTTTCTCCTTATACGACATACGGCGACGGCTGTCGTTGCGATAACTCTTCTTCTCCTTGACAGAGGCATCTGCCTTGGCTTCCTCTTTGCTCTGCAAGGCCGAATACTGCCGATACTGTGTATAGTTGCCAGGGAAATCATCTATCACACCCTCGCCCTTAAAGACAAGGATATGGTCAACGACCTTATCCATAAAATAACGGTCATGGCTTACGACGATGACGCAACCGGGGAAATCCTGCAGATACTCTTCCAGGACTTGGAGGGTCTGTATGTCCAAGTCATTGGTGGGCTCATCAAGAATAAGGAAATTGGGATTCTCCATCAGCACAGTACAGAGATACAGTTTGCGTCGCTGTCCTCCACTGAGTTTATACACATAGTCGTACTGCTCTTCGGGCGTAAAGAGGAAGCGCTGCAGAAACTGGGAAGCAGAGAGGTGACGCCCGCCACCAAGGTCGATATACTCGGCACGCTTGGTGATAATGTCGATGACCCGCTCTTGCTCGTCAAACTGCAGGCCGTCCTGTGAATAATAGCCGAACTTGACGGTCTCGCCGATATCGAACCTTCCCTCGTCTGGCCGCTGCAATCCTAACAGCAGCTTGATAAAGGTAGACTTTCCGGTGCCATTGTTGCCCACAATGCCCATTTTCTCGAAACGGGCGAAATTGTAATAGAAATTGTCGAGTATAACTTTATCCTTGCCAAACCGTTTGGAAACGTATTGACATTCGAAGATTTTAGAACCTATATATACATTGGATGCTTTGAGTCTTACCTGGCGCTCTTCAATACGCTGATGGGCGCGGGCTTCGAGTTCATAGAAAGCGTCCTCACGATACTTGGCTTTGTGACCACGGGCCTGAGGCATACGGCGCATCCACTCCAATTCGGTACGATAGAGATTGGCGGCACGAGCCTGCTCGGCACGACGATTGTCAATGCGCTCCTGACGCTTCTCAAGATAATAGGCATAATTGCCACGATAGGTATAAATGGTATGGTCATCCAGTTCGAGGATTACATCACACACGCGGTCAAGAAAATAACGGTCATGGGTGACCATTAGTATCGACTTGTTGCCTCGCTGGAGAAAACCCTCCAGCCATTCTATCATCTCGAGGTCCAAATGGTTGGTAGGCTCGTCCAATATCAGGAAATCGGGCTCGGTAATGAGCGCATTGGCAAGGGCCACCCTCTTACGCTGTCCGCCACTGAGTTGTCCCATCGGCTGAGAGAGGTCTGCGATTTTAAGCCGGGTCAATATCTGCTTGGCCTTCACTATCTTCTCATCATCGCCCTGATGGTTGAAGCAGGCATCCAACACGGTGTCATCGGGATTAAAGACAGGTTCCTGCTCCAGATACCCCGTGCGTATTCCATTGCGATAAACAATAGCTCCTTCATCCTGGCTCTCTCTGCCAGTAAGGATTGACAGCAGCGTAGACTTGCCAGTACCGTTGCGGGCAATGAGGCCCACCTTCTGTCCCTCGGCTATGCTGAACGAAAGATTGGCGAAAAGCTCACGAGCGCCGAAACGCTTGCTTACGTTCTGTACATCAAGAATAGTATTCTGACTTGCCATCGTATCGACGTATTAATCAGTAGCAGCCAACGAGTCGTTGATTTGTCCAATATAGTCTATCACCTCCTGACGGCCGGTCTTATTCTCACTGCTCGTGATAAAATATGGAGGCAACGTTTCCCATGTATCTCTGAGGCTTTCCATCCAGCGCTCTGCATTCTGACGAGCCTTGACAGGTCCGAGTTTGTCGGCCTTGGTAAAAACGATACTGAAAGGAACGCTGCTCACGCCCAGCCAATCGATAAACTCACGGTCTATCTTCTGCGGGTCATGGCGAATATCTATGAGTACAAATACATTGACTAACTGCTGACGCTGGAGTATGTAACTCGAAATCATACGCTGCAGTTGGTCTTGCACCGATTTAGAACGCTTGGCATAACCATATCCAGGGAGATCCACAAGATACCATTCACGATTGACAAGAAACAGATTGATAAGAAGAGTCTTGCCGGGGGTAGCACTGGTCTTGGCCAGGCCCTTATGATTGCAAAGCATATTGATGAGGCTTGATTTACCTACATTGCTTCGACCGATAAAAGCATACTCGGGCTTGTTGTCTTTTGGACATTTTTCGACTGTAGGGGCTGAAATAACAAACTGAGAATTCTTAATTTCCATATCGTTGCTTTAATTATATATGCAAAATTACGACTTTTTTTTTGTAATATCTCCGCTTTGCCGTAACTTTGTATCAAATGTTCTGAAAAAGCAAACAAGATGAAACAAATCAGTTGGGGATTTATTGGTTGCGGCGAGGTTACCGAGAAGAAGTCTGGTCCCGCCTTTGCCGAAGTGGAAGGTTCGCATGTGGAAGCGGTAATGAGCCGCAGCGAACAGAAAGCGCGCAACTATGCGGAGCGACACAATATACGCAAATGGTACACGGATGCCCAGGAATTGATAGACGACCCGGACATCAATGCCATATATATAGCCACCCCACCATCAAGCCATGCCACTTTTGCCATTATGGCGATGCGTGCAGGCAAGCCGGTATATGTGGAAAAGCCATTGGCTGCAAGCTATGACGACTGCGTACGCATCAACCGCATAAGCGAGCAGACAGGAGTGCCCTGTTATGTGGCCTATTATCGTCGCTACCTGCCTTACTTCCAGCGCGTCAAAGAAATCATACGCGAAGGGCGCATTGGCAATATTACCAACGTGCAGGTAAGGTTTTCCGCTCCTCCCCGAGAATTGGACTATAACTCCACCCGCGAACTGCCATGGCGCCTGCAGCCAGACATCTCTGGTGGTGGTTATTTCTACGACCTTGCCCCTCACCAACTTGATTTATTGCAAGACATCTTTGGCGTTATCGTCAAAGCCCACGGTTATTGCACCAACCGCGCCCACCTCTATACCGCAGAAGATACCATCAGCGCTTGCTTCCGCTTTGAGAGTGGACTGGTCGGCAGCGGGTCGTGGTGCTTCGTGGGCCACCAAAGTGCCAGAGAAGACTGCATAGAGATAGTCGGCGAACAAGGTATGCTGTCTTTCTCTGTCTTCAACTACAAACCTATCCGTCTGGTAACCTCAGAAGGTTTGACAGAGATAGAGGTCAAGAACCCTCCTTACGTGCAACTACCGATTATACGCCAAGTGATAGAAGACCTGCAGGGTCTGAATATCTGCACATCGACCAGCGTAAGTGCAACTCCCACCAACTGGGTGATGGATCGCATATTGGGAAAAATGTAGGCTGTATGCTCCGACATCTCTATCTGATTATCATATTGCTCATCACATCTTCACCACTTATGGCAGAAGACTCCATCCCACCTCAAAAGAAGGGTGTGATAGGAGTCCTGTATGACTTTGTCAAAGAATTCAGCCGTGTCGATACCAACTATGTAGAACCGCAGCGATATAATTTTGCTGCAATGATTCAGAACACCAACACCTATGAGGTATATCGTCTGAGCAGCAGTGACGGAATGAATGTAGTCTTTGCCCCCAAGCCTCGCATAAAGGTCGGCCCTTACTTCGGGTGGAGATGGATATTCCTGGGCTATACCCTCGACGTGGCCCACATCAAAGAGAGCGGACGCAACCAAGACTTCAATCTGAGTTTATACTCCAATCAGATAGGCGTTGACCTGTTCTATCGTCGCACGGGAGACAACTACAAAATCAAGGAAATTGATGTAGGACGACAATATGATACCGAGGGATTGAAGGATTTGCCATTTGATGGAATAGAAGCAAGCATCAAGGGCTTCAACCTATATTATATCTTCAACCACCGCAAATTCTCTTATCCCGCTGCTTACAGTCAAAGCACGGTACAGCGACGTTCGGCCGGTTCATTTCTGGCGGGTATCGGTTATACGCGACATGGCTTGAATATGGACTGGATGAAACTGTCTGCCATTATCAAGCAACATACGGGCTATACTGCGCCCAACGAACTTGATGCCAATCGCAACCTGCCTCCCCACATCGATTATACCGACTACTCCATCTCTGGAGGATACGCATACAATTGGGTGCCCGTGCGCAACCTGCTAATTGACGCCTCCCTGTCTATTGGGCTTTCATACAAGACCACGCGTGGCGACAACCATGAAGACAAACCTTGGTTCAAACAGCTTTCACTGCACAATACCAACATTGATGCAATTGGCCGTATGGGTATAGTATGGAACAACACCAAATGGTTTGTGGGAGCCAATGCAGTATTCCACTCGTATAATTATCACAAAAGCCAGATAACGACCAATAATACTTTTGGCAATGTCAACATTTATATAGGATTTAACTTCGACCGACGATGAAACATACAATATTCCTCGCTGTCATCATATTGGGCTTTTGCCTCAATGCCATTGGACAGAAGAAGGTGGATTATAAGCCATCTGACAGCCTACGCGTGACTTCGCTGCTAAAGCAGGCGAGACACCTGGGCAAGGATAAAAATCTCATGATATACTTTGCTCGTCAACTACGTGGCATTCCCTATGTTGCCAAGACCTTGGAGGTAAACCCATCCGAACAGCTCGTTGTCAACCTGCGCCAACTCGATTGCACCACATATGTCGAGACGGTAATGGCGCTCACGCTGTGTGCCCGTGAACAAAGCATCAGGTTTGAAGATTACTGCCGCTGGCTGAGAACCATACGTTACGAACAAGGGAAAATAGGCTACACGCGACGACTGCATTATTTCACTTCATGGATTGACGACAACACCGAGATGGGGCTGATTAAGGAGATTTCGCATAAAGGACGACCATTCACCGGCCGCCAGCGTCTCAACATCGATTTCATGTCAACCCACAGCCACCTCTACCCTATGCTGCATGGCAAACCAAAGGCCATAAAAGAAATCAGAGATACGGAGCAAAAACTGACCGGACGCATTGTGGCCTATATTCCGAAGAAATCAATAGACAACTCAACGCTCATGCGCCAGACCATAAAGGATGGCGACATACTGGCCATTACCACATCCAAACAAGGACTCGACACATCCCACATAGGTATCGCAGTTTGGCACGCCGACGGCCTACATCTCCTCAACGCCTCACAGATAAGACACAAAGTAGTGGAAGAACCTATGACGCTCGCAGTATATATGAGCAAGCATCCCAAACAGACAGGAATAAGAGTGATAAGGATAAAAGTTGATTGATTTGCTGCCTAAAGAAAAGCTAAAACCTCTGCGAGTAATCGTTGCAATGCTGCACAAAAAAACTGAAGTATCATTAATATAAAGCTACATGGAAGAAGTAAAACGAGATAGAGCGAGAAGAAAACTCTTAAGAGTAACCTTCCCCAATGGAAAAGTCCTTTGTTATAAAAGTACAACCGATACAATGATAGCAACAATGCAAGAGTTGGGCGATGGTGTTATAGCCAATATAAAACTACAGTCATGCCACCTGCCATTGTTATCAAAAGAAATATATCCCAAATACAAGGAATGGATGAAGCCTGTTTGCAATGGTTGGTATCTCAACACACAATCAAACTCGGACACAAAGTTCCTGCAATTAAATGCTATAAATGAGCAATTGTCTTTAGGATTAAAAATAGAGTTGGGAGAAGACTTTGTAGCACAACAAGACAACCCTAACAAAGAAAAGCGCACTAGAACAAAAGGCGAAATACTCGTAAAATTACCAGATGGGCAATGTTTTGCCAATAATTCAATAACAAATACGTTCCTTGAATTAATCAGGGAAATTGGTATAGATAAAATCAAGCAAAAAGAACTAACTTGGTGTGGCAAACCACTCATAACAACATCAAAGATGTTTAACGGACAAGTACAGATAGACAATGAGCGATGGATTATCGTGCCTAACACAACCAAAGATAAGGTTAAACTCCTCAGAGTTATCGGTGCTATGTTGCGTATAAATATGGAAATCACCTCAATTTAAATGGGCTATTCAAAACTCTTCCAAGATAATACGAACCTCCGCTCCAGTCAAATAGATGCTAAGGCAAGAAATGATGCATGAAACAAATATGACACAGTGATGTTGCAGATGACAACCAATACACAGACCAATCATATACACAAAAAAAGAGGTCTTTACATTATGTAAAAGTCCTCTTTCTTCAGTTTTTTCGTGATTCCGTTGGGGTTCGAACCCAAGACCCACAGCTTAGAAGGCTGTTGCTCTAATCCAACTGAGCTACGGAACCATCCTTTTTGCGGCTGCAAAGTTAATAAATTTGCTTGGTATTTCCAAATATTTACTTATATTTCTTCAAATACTCATCAGCTCTTTCATCTCCCAATTCCTTGGCTTTCATGAGAGCTTTGGTTCCTTCTTCCTTATTCTTTGCCACCATATTGGCCACGCCCAACAAGATATATCCATCGGCATACTCAGGTGCAAGTTGTGTACAGATTTCTGCACTACGGATTGCCTTGTCGGTCTGGCTGAAGCGCAAATGCAGCGAAGCCTTCTCTGCCCACAGGGTTGGAGAATCACGCTGCAGCAATATGGCACGGTCCATATCGTTGAGCGCCTGCTGATACTGATGGATTTCCATTTCTGCCTTATGACGGATATAGTAGAAATTGCTGGTAATGGGCCTACCCTGCATCAACGAGTCATACTGATTGAAATCTATCACCGCTTTACGATACTCTCCTATATTATAATAATGTGTAGCACGAGCAAGAACATAAGGCGCACCCACAAAATTCAGTGGCTGGGGAGAGACCGCTATAGCACTGTCCAAGAGGGCTACAATCTCTGCATCGGGAGCCTTCATCTGCGTTTTGCACTGAGCGGCACTATAGAAGAGATCACCATTGCGAATAGGGGTCTTGGTGAGTTCCATAAACTTGTCGTAGGCAGTAGCGTAGTCTTTCTTCACAAAATAAGCCAAAGCCTGCTGATGCACATAGAGAGGCTGGTGGTCAATATCATACGCCTTATTGGCTTCCTCCAGCGCCTTATCCGCATTCCAGGAAGGATAGATGCTGTCTGGAAGATTGGAAACCTTGCTATATATCAGACGGGAATAGGCCGAATGCACATCCTCCTTCTTGGCAACTTTCTCAAGGGCAGTCTTGATGGTAGCATCAACTCCAGAGAAATCAGCCTTGGCCAGCTGTCTGTTGGCCAGCGCATTATAGCCTTCCACATAATCAGGGAAACGCTGGATGAAAGCCTTTACGTACTTGTTATACATCAGCGTATCTCTCTGTTCTGCTGTGAGAGTCAACATCACCGCAGCCTGCTCATGGTTCTTGGGAAAGTCGATAGGGATAAACGATTGTCTGAGCACAGGATTGGCTATGGCCAGACCGTTCTCCACAGTCATATCGTTCATGAAATTGGCATCAGTAGCCACAATCTGCTGTCCATCCTTGGAAATCTGGATGACACCAATCACCTGACCTTTGGAATTGACAACAGGACATCCATCAGCACTCTCATCGATATTAGACGAGAAGAGATAATAGGCATACTTCTCCATAAACGGCTCCACGCTCTGCACATTGCGCTGGTCTATGAGGGGCTTGTTGACCGAATACTGCAATATCCATACCTTTTCACCCTTCTTGCTGGCTGCGGTTGCTACAGAAGCAGGCTGCGTGTTGCCATCCACCTTAAACTTGCAGACATTGTACAACTCGTTGGCACCTATCAGCGCACTTACTACCGATTGCTTGCCATTGGCATCGATTACCACCGCACTGTCGGCACCCACAAACGGCTTCCAAGAACTTATCGCTTCGCCCTTATCTCCCACAAACACGCCATGGGTTGATGCAAGCAAGGTACCATCTTTCTTAAAGGTTGTCAGAGAGAAAACCGATTTGGCGGCACTCTCTATCTGCGCACTACAATTGGTTGCAACCAAGAGTGCAAAAGCTATATAAATGATTTTCTTCATATTCTTAATAGGGATTTTGCATTTTCTATTGCGGCCGGAGTTATGTCACTGCCGCTCAACATCTGAGCGATTTCCTTGATTCGCTCGTCATCTGTAAGTTTTGTCATCCTACTCAACGTCACATCACGATAATCCTCTTTGGAAACCTTATAATGAGTCGTTCCCATGGCAGCAATCTGTGGCAGATGGGTAATGCTGATGACCTGACGGTCCTTGTCGCCCATCTCCTTCATAATCGAAGCCATCTGCTCGGCCACGCGACCGCTCACGCCCGTATCAATCTCGTCAAAGATGATGGTGGGCAACTTGACTACTCCCGAAATCATCGCCTTCAACGATAGCATCACGCGGGCGATTTCGCCGCCCGAGGCTATCTGCGATATGGGCTGCAACAGACTGTTTTTGTTCGCACTGAACATAAACTGCAACTTGTCGGCGCCATCAGCACTCAAGGGCTTTTCCTCCATCGATACCTCAAATCTTACGTTGGGGATTCCTAATGGTACCAGACGTTGCTTAAGTTCCTTTTCCACAGTTCTCGCCGCTTTCTCGCGTGTCTGCGTCAACTGTTTCGCCTTTACCAGACATTCCATGTATGCCCGCTCATATCGCTCCTTAAGCGCATCCAACTCATCCGAACCATTGTCAATAAGACCCAGTTGGTCAGCGATTTTCTGCTTGAGTTCATTCAGTTCTTCTATCGAACCGAGGTGATACTTCTGTTGCAGAGCATACAATCTATCCAGCCTGCCGTTGATTTCCTCCAACAAGGCAGGATTGAACTCAATCTTCTCTCCTCCCCCATTGATTTCGTCGGCTATATCTTTGATTTCGATATAAGCACTTTCCACACGCGCAGCCAGTTCCCGAGCTGGCGCATATACCGATTCTATCGAATTCAGATTGGAAGCGATGTTCTTCAGGATAGACGCCACATTGTTGTCTTCGTCAGCCAGCACGTTATTCGCATCAAAGAGCACCTGCTTTATCTCTTCTGCATGAGCCAGTATCTCACTGTCTTGCTCCAACTGCTCCTGCTCGCCTTCTTTGAATTCATCCTTGGCCAACTCCTGATATTGGAAACGCAGAAAATCTTCATTCTGTCTATCTCTTTCTATCTGCTGCGTCAAGTCATCCAATTCACGCTTGCACGTTTTCTGCTCTTCGTATGCCTCGGCAAACGCACGACGCACCTCGCCGTTCTTGGCCACCACGTCCACAATGCCGAGCATAAAATCATCCTTCTGCAAGAGCAGGTTCTGGTGCTGACTGTGTATGTCTATCAGGTGCTCGCCCAATTCCTTGAGAACAGCGATCGATACAGGTGAATCATTGACAAAAGCCCTGCTCTTGCCATTGGCATTGATTTCCCTTCTCAGGATGCAGTCCTGTGCATCATAGTCTATATCATTGTCAGAGAACAGACGCTCCAGATGACTGTCGGCCAAATCAAAATGTGCCTCAATGACACACTTCTTCTCGCCGTTCTTTATCTGCTTGACATCAGCACGATTACCCAAAAGCAGGCCCAATGCGCCTAAGATAATGCTCTTTCCCGCTCCCGTTTCTCCAGTGATTACCGAGAAACCTGGATAGAAATCAATGTCAAGCTGGTCTATCAGCGTAAAATCCTTTATATATAAATGTCTTAACATTATTCCTTAATTTTATCCCATGCCGCATTCTGACTGGCGTTGATACCAAACAGAATGTCATATACTGTTTCCTTCTCCTTGGGCGTTCCCTTACCTTTATATATATTGGCAATTTCATCCCGCTTGTAGTCCGTCCATATCTGCGGAACAAGACTCAGCGGCTTGTTATCATGACTGTTCTTCAACAGCTCCATCGCCTTAGTTATATTGGCACGCCCTCGCTCCGCATTGCCAGCCATCTCGTCAAGCCCGGTACGGTAATAGTCATACTGAAACTGTCGGAACGGGCGCATACCTCCATCCAGATAATCATTGATAAAGGCATACCTGTTTCGACTGTCATCAAAGGCTTTCCATCCGGGATAATTCAGATTTTGCGCACTGTTGGCAACATTCATACACTGTTGCAGCACCTCGTCACCACCCATGGCAGCAAAACTGTCGAGATTGATGCCGATAATCAGATAAGCATAATAGGCAAACAGCGCAGTAAGCTGATTGTCAATATTGTCTGGAGTGAAGACAATTTGATCAAACTGGGTATATTCGAAGTTGAAGTTGTTGTCAGTGTTGTTATAAAGAGTGGTAGTGTAAGCCGAATTATATACCGGACGATTGGCTTGTATCAGCGCCTTGCAAGTGAAGATATTCGACGAAGCGTCATATTTGGTTACAGTGATGTTAAAATTGCATACGATACGCTCATTCTTCTGAAAATGCAGATTGGTCCATTGCCGCTCATTGACAAATTGCTCCAACTGCTTCTGCAATTCATCAAACACGCTGGCATCCGTTCCCTGTATCTGCGAACGGTTGATGGTTATCTTGGCATTGAGTTCCTGAGCCTTTGCCGGCATTGCCGCCAGCATTATCATGATGTAGCCCATCACCATCACGCCTTTCATCCAGAAGCGATTTCTCCGCGTAAATGTCCGTATCAATATGCCGAGATTACTGCCCACTATCCTTTCTTGTTCATAAATTCACGCATACGGATACGCGTGAGCACTTGCTTGGTGTTGTTCGTAAAATCAGACGACAGCATCCAACTGTAATAACCAGGGTCCTTGCGCAGGACATCTGTCACATACCAACCCTTGTATTTACCAAAATTGAAAGCCTCCTGCTTGCGCGGATTGCCTTCACCATCGAGCAGCGGCTTGCCATTGGCATCGACCATGTCCTTCCACACGATTCTGCCTGCAAAGTCCACATTGTCATTCGATTTTGACAGGGCTGCCAACTCATCCATATCGTTGTGCAACACCTTCTCAGGGTCATCGGCCGTCTCTGGATTATACTTGTCCAACTGAGCCATCAGCACCCGATAGGTAGCCTCGGTGTCATTATCGGCACGATGCGGAGGGAAATCATCCTCCATCTTGCGACCGCAATAGAACTGATAGGCAGCAGCCAGACTCCTACGCTCCATTCTGCAGAAGATGCTGTGCGCATCTATCAGACGGACCTTGGAGAAGTCAAAGTCCACGCCCGCACGAAGGAACTCCTCGGCAAGCATGGGAATATCAAAAAAGTTTGAGTTGAATCCGGCAAAGTCACATCCCGCAAACGCGTCTTTCAGATTGGCTGCAATCTCCTTGAATGTCTTGGCATCCTTCACCATCTCATTGGTAATGCCCGTAAGCGCTACCACCTCATCAGGGATTACCCGCTGAGGATTGACAAAGATATTATTTCGTTCTTCCCGTCCGTCCGGCATCACCTTGATATACGATATCTGGATGACACGGTCTTTTACAATATCCAAGCCGGTAGTCTCCAAATCAAAGACTACCAGCGGTTTTGTGATATTAAGTTTCACTATTACTATATATTATAGTGGGTTCTGACTATTAGTTTGCATCGTTCAACAACATCGGCATGAGCAGCATCAGCACATCCTCATTCTCGGGCTGTTCTGTAGGTACAATGATACCGGCACGGCTGGGATCAGCGAGTTCCACCGTAACCTGCTCACTGTCCAGATTGCTCAAAATCTCTGTCAGCGAACTGCCCTTGAATCCTATGCTCATCTTCTGTCCTGCATAGTCACAGAGGATAGTCTCACGAGCCTTGGTTGCATAGTCTATATCCTCAGACGAGATAACCAGACTGCCTGCGTCCAACTTGAACTTCACCAACTGGCTGCTCTTGCTACCAAAAGGCAATACGCGCTTGAGAGCACTCAGCAGAGCCTTTCTATCTATCGTAAGCTGATTGGGGTTGGCTACAGGTATCACCGAGTTGTAGTTGGGGTAACGTCCCTCTATCAGTCTGCATGTCAGCACGCCCTCGTCGAAGGTTACCTCGGCATTTCGTCCATCAAACTTGATGACGACATCACTGCCATCCTTGCCCAGCACGCTTCTCAACAGGTTGGCTGGCTTTTTCGGGAGAATAAAGGCGGCAGGAGAATCACTCTTCACCATGAAGTTCTTGTTACGCACCAGCTTGTGTCCATCACTGGCTACGATAGCCAACGCATCCGGAGTCAGGTCAAAGTAGATACCATTCATCACCGGACGCAGTTCATCCTGCGCAGTGGCAAATATCGAACGGTTTATGTTGGCAGCCAGCACGCCCGAATCAATCGTGATTACATTGACATTCTCAGGCATCGTCAGCATCTTGGGATATTCTGCAGCGCCCATGATGGTAAAGTTATATTCACCGCCTTGATATATCACCTTGATTGTAGCCAGTTCGGTATCAACGACTACAGTCAGAGGCTGCTCGGGCAGCTCTCTCACAGCGTCAAGCATGGTCTGGCTCTGAATGGCAAAAGCCCCTTCTCCAGAGTTACTGTCCAGTGCCACAGTAGACTTCATCATGTTTTCGCTGTCCGACGAAGTAATCGTCAGCGAACCATTGTTCACCTCAAACAAGAAACATTCCAGTATAGGGAGTGAGTTTTTACTACTGATAACCTTTGCCAGGGTTTGTAAACGGCTGCTAAGAGCGTTGCTTGATATTGTAAATTCCATGCCTATATTATTTATATGGTTTTTAATTGAATATAGGCACAAAAATACAAAAAAGCTGCTTGCGGTGCAAAAAAATAGGCAAATATTTTCGTCTTTCTCATAAAATTTAGTAATTTCGCGGAAGATAATAATCTCGAAAACAAATATATAATTATAAAATGGAACTACAAGGTAAGGTAATCGCAGTGCTGCCCGCACGCAGCGGCGTTTCAGCACGTGGAGAGTGGAAGAGTCAGAGTTTTGTAATCGAAACCCACGACAGCTTCCCTCGCAAGATGGTATTCGATGTATTTGGCGAAGAGCGTCTCACTCGTTTCAACATACAGTTAGGCCAGGAGGTCAATGTTTCTTTCGACATTGATGCTCACGAGTATAATGGCCGTTGGTTCAACAATATCCGCGCATTCGACGTTCGCTTGGTCGACCCCAACACCGTTAGCGCAGCCCCTGCAGCCCAGGCCGCTCCCGCAGCGCCTCAGCAGCCCGCCAACGCCCCATTCCCCCCCCAGCCCGAGCAGAGCAACAGCGATGATGACCTGCCATTCTAATGACAGAACCCATATCATGAATATGATGACAACTCCCAAGGGCCATTAGGACTTTGGGAGTTTTTCTTTTCACGCCACAAGAGCCAGAACTACCGTCCCTCACGAGCCACTCATACCCAGACAAGATAAACCCCATAAGAGTATACCTTCTACGATAGCTTTCACCACCTGCACTTTACAAGGACACACCATAGATTCCCCCACCCATGCAGAGAGACACATATATAATAAGGTATATAGAGCATTTACGCAGGCTCAGAATGCGACGAGACTCATGCTCCATCCACCCCACACATCCAGAAGGTGAACCACAACTGGTTGGCATTCTCGCCCCTTGGGGAGAGTTAGAGAGGGGCACCGCAAGCAGCTATTTTTCACCGCCAAAGGCGGACTTCTTGAACGGCCGACGGCCGCTTTTTGAACCGTGATCGCTGTTGTCGTCATGCAATGCATGACATTGGTGATGACGGTGACGACAAGAAGGAAAACTTGTTTTCTGACTGGCGTCACCATCAGCCCCAATAAGGCGAAGCCGACAACAGCCACCACGGCTTTTTGCCTTTATCTCCATCCCTTAATAGTTAAAGCAAAAAGAGGATAAAAGACCTGGAAATATCCCCCACAAGCACCACCATTTACAACGTTGTCGCCAGAACGAAGCTCTATCACGCCACCCACCCCACCTTTTCACCAATAACTATGCGAAACTCACCAGGTTAACATTCTCGCCCCTTGGGGAGAGTTAGAGAGGGGTTTCCACAAGCAGCAGCAACGCTGTAGGTGTTGCGTTTCCCCAGCCCAGGGTTGCGGGCGAAAGCACGCTACCCTGGGTACACGCCCCCCACCATCATGGCAACGCTGTAAGTGTTGCGCATAGCCGAAGGCGTTACCCACAGTGGGCAAACAACCCAAAGATTTCGGTATCAGACCGAATTTCGCTACAAAAGATTTTGGTATTAGGGCATAAATCCACAAAAAAGATTTTGGTATCAGGTTCGTCTCATGCAGCTTTAATGGAAAAAAGGGAATTACGAAGGCGTTACCCATAGCAGTGAGCAGCTTGCCATCTATAAAACACAACACCTACAGCGAAGCCAAGAAAAAGCACGGAAATTCGGATGATCCCCAACGTATTGCGACCCACATAAACGCATAGAGCCGGACTCCCATACTATGGAAATCCGGCTCTATGCACCATTCTATTGGACACATATACAGCAAGACCTATTCGTCATCACCCGACTCATCCGCAAACAGCAGATGCACCCGCCGCTTATCGCTCAATTCTATCAGAAGCTGCATGTGCTCATCATCCAGTTTGCCGGCCTTCATCTGTTTCTTGTTATACTTCCACCAATTCAGAAGACCGCGCTTATTCGCTTTCTTCTTGTTGGGCAGTTGTCCATGTTCCTCAACATAAGCCAATAGTTCCTTGTAGCTTTCCTGCCAATTGGCCTCACGCTTTGTCATATTCTCCATAATCTCTGCTTTAACACAGCAAAAGTAACAAGTTCCATCGACACCGCCAAATATACCGGCCACCTATTTATATATGTAGCACGAATTATCTGCAACCGCTCATCACTACAACGCAATTATTTCTTTAGCACTTCGAGAGCAGCTGCCGCATCCTCTTTGGCTATCTGCATACAACGAGCCACATACTCAGCACTTATCAATTGCATGGCTCCAGAACGATGCTCCATTTCTACAAAATCGTTTACCCGTTTTACCAATTCTTCCATAATTTTCAATTCCCTATTATCGTCGCCGGTTTCATCAGATGACTTTTAATTTGGGCCAAAAATGTGGAAATCACGCTATCAGTATATACTATACGATGTTTCCAGAGATTTCCCTTCCACAACTTATATCGTGCAATGATATACCCCACCCCGGCAGGCTCTTTTACCTTGTGTCGCGACGAGAAGCAGTCTTCCAGCACGCGTTCTATCAGTTCAGCTTCTTCTGTTCCGAAGTTAGAGTATACCGCTGGGATATGAAAAACATCAAGCGCGAACCCCAGATAGCGATGGGCTATATGAGCCATGCACAATACGAATTTCGCCATGCCCATAGCCACACATATCTTCCAAAACTCGTCCCAATCTATATCATCTTTCCGCTGCCTTGCCAGCAGCACCCAGTCACCCAACATCCTAAGCGTCATCCCCTCTGCCGCGAAATGACAAGCCGAATGACGAGCCACAAAAAGCATATTCAGCAGAGGTGAGGGCAATATGATTCTGGCACCGTTATCCAGCATATATGTCTCATGCCCGGATGCAGCCAATCGCTTGAACAGCCGTTCTATCCATCTGCTCGAACGATGCGAATGTACGTTTACAAAATCATAATGATTTTCAACCATTACTCCCCTATAGGTGAACACCGAATGATGATGGTGCCCATTGTCCACCTCGATACCCAACCGCTCATGCAGCAGCTTGTCAGCCATCTTCCACACCTTATTGCCATCACCCATCAGATAGATGTCTATATCACCGACGGGTCTATGATTAGGTACAGGCCAATACTTAGACAACCCATACCCCTTGAGCAACATCATGTTTATACCATTCTGCTGGTAGAACGCAGCCAACTCTCCTATCACCTTCTCATAAGCAGCATACTGCCGCTCCATGTTCATCACCATTCCGACCCACTGCATTTTACACAGCCTGTCACCGGCCGCAAACGGCGATGGAGACACATCCTTTACCCCGTCCAGCACAATAGCAGGAACACCCTGCTGAACAGCCAGGTCCAGCAAAGCGTTCCATTCTATTCTTTCCGCAAGGTCACAGACTCCACCATTGCCTAACCCCATTCGGACAAGGCGCAGCAAGAGTCTTTCTTCGGCAGTAATCATCGATTTCTATTCTTTATAAAGCTACGTCTTGGCTTCCTTCCATGCAGACGCCTATATATATAATAAGGTATATAGCTCTGCCTTGATTCGCAAGGGCGGCGGGGCTGATACGCCCCATCCCCGAAACGTAGCTGCGCAGACTATAATCCCTTTACGATCTCCACGAAGTTACTGATTACATACTCCACATCCTCATCATTCATTTTGGTATTCAGTGGCAGCGTAATCTCGTTCTCAAACGCATGGAAAGCATTGGGGAAATCCTTGATGTCAAACCCCAACTTCTTATAGGCCGTCATCATAGGCAGAGGCTTATAGTGCACATTGGTTGCAATACCCCGCTCTGCCATCTTTTCTATCACCAGGTTTGCTTCCTCGCGCGTCTTGCCGAGCAGACGCACCAGATACAGATGTCCAGACGACGTATATTCCTCGGTATAATGCTTCAGTACCGCCACATCAAGTCCGGCAAGAGCCTCATCATAACGAGCTATCATCTGGCGGCGACGCGCCAACATGCCCTCATAGCGGTCCATCTGCACCAGTCCGATAGCAGCCACCACGTCAGTCATATTACACTTATACCATGTACCGATGATATCATACTCCCAAGCACCGAGCTTGGTCTTTGCCAGCGCATCCTTGTTCTGACCATGCAGACTCAACAGCTGCACCTTGCGGTAAAGGTTCTCATTCCAGGTCTCGCCCGCTATCTCTGGCACACCGCTGAAGGTATTGTCCTCATTCTTGTCCAAATCTTTCACCACCAGCTCATTGCCGAACGGCAGATTCCACGACAGTGCACCACCCTCAGCAGTAGTCAGGTTCTTTACGGCATGGAAAGAGAACGATGAGAAGTCTGCTATCGAGCCCACCATCTTTCCCTTGCGCGAAGCACCAAAGGCATGAGCTGCATCGCAACAGATGGCAACACGACCTATCATCTTCTGCAAGTCAGTCTTAGGAGTGAAGATGTCCTTCTTGCGCTCCACGATCTCGAACAGACGGTCGTAGTCACAGGGAATACCGGCCAAATCAACAGGGATAATGACCTTGGTATTAGGAGTCACGGCCTTCTCCACAGCGTCATAATCCATCTCGAGGCAATCCTTCTGCACATCAACGAAGACGAGCGTAGCCCCAACATGTTCTACCACCGAAGCACTGGCCGTATAGGTATAAGCAGGCACTATCACCTCATCACCTTCGCCTACGCCCAACAGCCTCAGCGCCATTTCAGCACAAGCCGTCTGCGAGTTCAGGCATACTGCCTTGTTCACACCCACAAATTCGGCCACTTCCTTTTCCAACTTCTTTGTGCGCGGTCCGGTTGTTATCCAACCAGACAAAATGGCATCACGCACTTCTGCCGCCTCAGCCTCCGTCATATCCGGCGGAGAGAAAGGCACATTACGCAATTTCATTGTCATAATATGATTATAAATATCTATTTGTTAAAATTATTTGTTTGGATAATTTCATTTTTCGGCGATTTATTTGTTTGGATAATTTCGATTTTCGATGATTTATTTGTTTGGATAATTTCATTTTACTATCTTTGCAACTGAAATACAACTATTAACGAGTCACCATGTACTACAAGAGAATTATAGATAAACATCTATCAGAATGGGCTTCACGCGATACACGTAAACCCATTCTACTTCGAGGAGCACGACAGGTAGGCAAATCTTCCGCTGTACGTCATTTAGGCAAACAATTCAAAAACTATTTAGAAATAAACTTTGAGATGGAGCCTCAATATAAAGCTATCTTCATACCAGACCTAAATGTCAATCGCATCGTTATGCAGATTTCTGCAATATCAGGCTCAAGGATAGAAGAAGGCGAGACACTTCTCTTTATGGATGAGATTCAAGAGTGTCCAGAGGCCATCATGTCATTACGTTTCTTCAAAGAGAACATGCCAGGGCTTCATGTTATTGCTGCAGGTTCACTATTAGAGTTCGCCCTTGCAGAATTACCAACATTTGGCGTAGGTAGAATACATTCCATGTTTATGTATCCAATGACCTTTGATGAATTTCTTCTTGCCAACAAAGAAGATATTTTACTCGAAGCTCGTAATGCAGCATCTTCACAATCACCTCTTCCTGAGCCATTGCACGAAAAGTTAGTCCGTCTACTTCGCACATATATGCTTGTAGGAGGTATGCCTGAGTGTGTTGCCAAATGGGTTGAGACCCACGATTACCTGCTTTGTCAGGAAGTTCAAAATGATATACTTGTAAGCTATGAGGACGATTTTCCTAAATACAAGAAAAAGGCTGATGTCAATTTGCTTCGCAACATATTGCGTAGTACCGCCGTACAAGCCACAAAAAAATTTGTCTATACCAAAGTAGGCGACTATAAAACAGCAGAAGTCAAGAGTGCGCTCAACCTGCTCATCCTTGCAGGATTACTGATTCCTGTAACTCACACCAGTGCCAATGGATTTCCTTTGGGTAGCGAAGCAGACAATTCATATCGCAAGATTCTATTCTTTGACTGTGGACTTATGCTGCGGCTTTTGGGCATCACTATAGGAGACTCTACCATGCTCACCACCCAAATACTTACAGCCACAGCAGCCGATCTTGTCAACAAAGGTACTATGGCTGAACTTGTAGCCGGTTTGGAAATGCTCCACTATATGACTCCCAACTTGCGTCATGAGTTGTATTACTGGGTTCGTTTGTCAAAAAATTCATTAGCAGAAATCGACTATCTCCTTCCATCTCACCTTAATATTCTTCCCATTGAGGTCAAAGCAGGAAACCAAGGTGGAATGAAAAGTCTGTGGGCTTTTATGCGTGAGAAGCATATCACCGAGGCCATCCGTTGCTCATTAGAGAATTTCGGAGAGTTTTGTTATACTGACAAAGAAGACAAAGATACCGTTCGTCATGTCAGCGTATTCCCTCTATATGCTGTTTCGCAGATAATTAAATCTACAACATCTAAAACTATGTAAACTATTATTTTGAAAGACTCTTTATTATCTCAACAAACCGCGAAGTGCCATATGCTTTTGTGAATTTCTGAAGAATCAACTTTCGGGCGTTATCTCTCATAGCCTTACATTCATCTCTGTTTTGCGACAAATGTTTTATTAGCCCTGCAAAAGCTTCAGCATCACCAGCGGGAGCATACATACCACACTTATGTTTCTCCAATATATATGTCAGTTCACCCTTATCAAAACTTGCAACCACTGCACGACCAGCCGACATAATAGAAAGCATTTTGCTCGGCATGGCGGCTCCGCCAAGTCCTGGTTTACAACTTACTACACAAACATCACCTAAACCATAAACTTGCGACACCCTTTCCATGGGCTGCAATGGGAAGAACTTTACATTGTCGAGTTTAAGATCATTTACCTTAGCAATAAATTGATCTTTGAGTCCACCAGTACCAAAAATTAAGAACTCAACATCGTTCTCTTCTTTCAGCACGTTAGCAGCATCAATTATAACATCAATATTCTGAGCATTTCCCAAGTTTCCAGCATATACCACATGAAACTTGTCACGACTAATGCCAAACTCATCAAAAAGCGGATTGTCCTCTTTGGCAACAGGAACAACCGCATTTTCGTCAACCCAGTTATATACAACTTCGATTTTATCTTCGGGGACCCCCTTCTCCTTAACAAGATTATTCTTTATGTCTTCTGAAATACAAATAATCTTATCAGAATTATTCAGTGTTACCTTAGACACCCAAGTCCCTATTTCCCATAATAAGCCACCTTTTTTTGCTAACCCTGTTCCACTCAACGAATCGGGGAACAAATCCTGTACATTATGAATAACAGGACGCTTTCTAAATAGTCTTACAAATGGTATTTTAAGACCTTGTATAGGCGGAGTACTATCCAAGAATATGACGTCGTAATCAGAAAATATTAATTTATAAGTATATACAATCTCACAAAAGACATATCTTAATGCTCTTAAAATAGAATTTTTCCCTTCTCCATACATTGAAAATCTATGCACATGCATCATCCCATCACACAAGAATTCATCCTTTTGCCATTTTGCATTTTTAGGCACATTTCGCGTGGGAGTTGGCACGTACAAATAAGATTGCACACCATGCTCAGCACAAGCTTTCAACACATCATCAATAATGGTCAATCCTGCACATTGTTCAGGAAAATAATATGAAAATGGTACAATTATCTTCATTCAGTTTCCATCTTTACATTATGAATAATATGCTCGGCTAAACTAATAGCCTTTTGAGGGGTTTCTTCAGTAACAATCACATGCCCTGAGCGACAAAGACTGCTTGTTACTTCAGGAATAACATCACCCACCTTATGATATATTTCCCAGAGATAAACACGAGGGTCTTTTAAGATTTCTGTATTGCTGATGCTCACCAATTTACCAGGCTTTGGACAGAAATAACGAATACAAACGCCTTTGGGTTCTTCTTTAGAATTCAAGTTAGGCTCAACACCTAATGCAACATTAATAGCAGCTGCCACCATATCAATCCCCGTACTTAGGTGGGTCAACTCTGTAGAGATAAAGTCTCCACCTAGACGAGCACCAATCTCCATCAGGTATGCCTTACCATCCATTAGTTTTGCTTCAGCATGGCAAGCACAGTTGTTTACCCCCAAAGCCTTAACTCCTGCAACAGCTGCAGTCTTCAATGTGACTTACCCTAAAAAAACTTGACACTTTTGGATGCCTAAAACAAAAGTGTATGA
>OLFV01000118.1_pt1 | contig 92862 bp, 74 predicted proteins | sample 1605551 | NCBI WGS metagenome assembly OLFV01 (sample SAMEA3888922, study PRJEB22519) | human gut metagenome | biome: human gut; feature: human-associated habitat; material: faeces | place: Denmark | collected 2011
ACGCCGGAGCAGCCGCAATTCACTTGCGGCGTAAAGCCTGCGGGCCGGAACATAGGGTCCTGGTCGGCAGATATTTTCATTAACGAAACGCTCTAAAGATTCACCATGTATTCCTGGCATAAGCCGAGATAGCCTTTAACGCGCTTTTTCGCGTTATCATCTGATCCATCTGTTCACGAAGCTGCTTGACCATGATTTCCTTGGCGTTGTCAGGCAGATCGGAAGCGTAGGTCTGTTCGATTTTTTTCTGTAAATCCTTTATCTGCTTTTCCAGTTTCGAGAGCTGTTCGTCCGGGGATTTCGCTCCGGAGACTGAGGTCACATCCAGTTTTTTGCGAAATTCGGCTTTGAGTTCGGCAGAGCCTACTGTTGAAGAGCCTGACTGAGCGGAGGCCGCGCCAGAATTGTCTTCTTCTTCCAGCCCGGCCATATGTTTCAGGTTGGTGTTTATCCATATGTCTTTCGCCAGAGCCAGAGCTTCGTCGGAAAAAACGGCAGTATCTTTTGAACGAGAGGCGGAATCCTGTTCCTGTGCCGATTGTTTCGTTCTCCCGCGCCGGACGGGATCTGACGCCGCCGGAAGCTGTACATCGCGGACAAAAGAAAAGCGGTTGCCTATATGCACGGCAAAATCCTCCTTCCTGCCTTTATGGAAGGAATTCCGTGCAAAGAACGTGCCGCCATACTGCGGCAATATCTGCCGTCGATATCTCCGTATCCGGCATACCGTGCCCGATGTGGCAATGCAGACGATTTTCAATCATCAGGCCGTGAACGCTCAGACTCCGCAGGAGCGGAGTCTGAGCGTTCATGCTGACAGGGGATTTTCGGAATCCGGCGTTATCCGAAGAATGCCCTGATATCGTCTTCCACCGTGCCGATACCCGCAATGCCGAAGTTTTCCACCAGCACTTTCGCCACGGCGGGAGAAAGGAAGGCGGGCAGGGTAGGGCCGAGATGGATGTTTTTCACGCCCAGCGCCAGCAGGGCCAGCAGTACGATCACGGCCTTCTGCTCGTACCAGGCGATATTGTACACGATGGGCAGCCTGTTCACGTCATCCAGACCGAAGGCGTCCTTGAGCGCAAGAGCCGTGACCACCAGGGAATAGGAATCGTTGCACTGGCCGGCGTCGAGTACGCGCGGGATGCCGTTGATGTCGCCCAGAGCGAGTTTGTTGTATTTGTATTTGGCGCAGCCTGCGGTAAGAATCACCGTATCCCCGGGCAGAGCCTCGGCGAATTCCGTATAATACCGGCGGGATTTCATGCGCCCGTCGCATCCGGCCATGACCACGAATTTTCTGATCGCGCCGGACTTCACGGCTTCGACAACCTTGTCGGCCAGGGCCAGCACCTGATCATGGGCAAAACCGATGGTCAGGCTTCCTTCCTCCAGGACTCCGGGTGCGGGACAGCCTTTTGCCTGCCTGATAATCGCGGAAAAATCCTTGTGCCCCTTTTCGTCCGCTTCAATGTGCGGGCAGCCGGGCCAGCCTGCCGCGCCCGTGGTGTACAGACGCCCCTTGTAGCTTTCGCGGGGCGGAATGATGCAGTTGGTGGTCATGAGGATGGGGCCGTTGAAAGCCTCGAATTCCTCGTTCTGCTTCCACCATGCGTTGCCGTAATTGCCCCGGAGATGCGGATATTTCTTGAAGGCCGGATAGGCGTGGGCAGGCAGCATTTCGGAGTGGGTGTACACGTCCACGCCGCTGTCCGCGGTCTGTTCCAGCAGCATTTCCAGGTCGCGAAGATCATGCCCGGAGATGAGTATGCCGGGCCGTTCTCCCGCGCCGAGATTCACCATGCTGATTTCCGGCTTGCCGAAACTCGACGTGTTGGCCTTGTCCAGCAGGGCCATGGCTTCCACGCCCATATTGCCCGTTTCCAGCGTCAGCGCGGTCAGCGCATCGGCTTCAAGACCGCCCAGAGGGCCGTCAGGCAGGGTGGAGGCCAGAGCGCGGGGCAGGAATTCTTCGAGTTTTTCAGAGAAGCCGCCCAGCACGGCGGCGTGATGAGCGTATGCGGACAGCCCTTTCAGACCATAGGTCACGAGTTCGCGCAGGCTGCGGATATCTTCGTTTTCCGTGGACAGCACGCCTACGGAAGCGGCCTGTTCCAATATGGCCTCAAGGCTGGGCCTGCTGCTGTCGGCGCTCCAGCGCGAAGCGGCGGGCAGATCGGCCTGGGGCAGAGGCAGAGCTTCCCGTATGCGCAGGGTCAGACGGATACGCTCCATAATGGCATGCTCGTCAAAATTGGCGTTGGTGATCGTGGTGAAAAGATTGACGATCAACAGTTCAAAGATTTCCCTGTCCACCGTTTTTCCTTCAGTGCGAAGGGCCGCGGCGTGTGCGCCGACGCCCTTGCTCAGCCAGACAAGCATATCCTGAAGGGCCGCGATCCGGGGTTCCTTGCCGCACACTCCGCGGCGCGTGCAGCCCTTGCCGCCGGCGGTTTCCTGACACTGGAAGCAGAACATGTTTTCCATGATGACTCTCCTTTTATATACGTGGGACGTTCCGCATTGATTATTTCCCTTATCAAGGGTAGTTGCGGAGGGAAGCGGAACAGGTGAAGACACCTTATCCCGTTTCGCATGAGAGCGCCGTTGTTTTTGCAACGAACAGCAAAATTTTCGCCGGAACATGAAACCGGCGGGAATGTATGAGGAATTATGAGGATATTCCCGGCCAATCCTTTGTTTCAGGGTATTGATTCCGGTTCCCTCCCCGCGCTGCTGGATTGTCTGGGAGCGCGCACGGAGCGGTTTGAAAGGAACAGCGTGGTGTTTGCGGCGGGAGCTTCCGCGCCGGAACTCGGGCTGGTGCTTTCCGGTGCGGTGAGGGTGGAGCGGCCGGATTTCTGGGGGAGGAGAACCATCCTCGGCCGGGCTGAAGCGGGAGAAACCTTCGGGGAGAGTTTTTCTCTCAGTCTGTCGGGCGGAAGCGGCCCGGCTCCGGTCAGCGCGGTGGCCGCGCAGGATTCCGAGATTCTGCTTCTCAACTACAACAAGGTCATGCTCAGCTGCACATCGGCCTGTTCCTTCCACACCCGTCTGATCCGCAACGTGCTGGCCCTGCTGGCCCGCAAGAACATGGGGCTGCTGCATCAGATTGACCTGCTGACCCGTCCCGGCACACGGGAAAAGGTTCTGGCCTACCTGTCCGACAGGGCGGAACAGGGCGGGAAGACCGCGCCGGACGGCAGGGGCGTTGTGGTCGAAATACCTTTCAACCGGGAAGAACTGGCCGATTTCCTGGTCGTGGATCGCAGCGCCCTTTCCCGCGAGCTGGGCAAGCTGCGTGACGAGGGACTGATCCGTTTTGAGCGCAACCGCTTTGAGCTGCTGCGCGGCGCGGCGGAGGCGCTGTGAGCGTGATCCCTCTGCTTCCGCCCGGCGCGCCGCTGTGGTTTCCTCCGGTGGAAGAGGCGTCGGAAGACGGCGTGCTTGCGGCTGGGGGCGATCTTTCTCCGGAACGACTTGTTCTGGCCTATGCGTCGGGAATTTTTCCCTGGTACGACAAGGATTCTCCCATATTATGGTGGTCACCGGATCCCCGCTGCGTGCTTTTTCCGGAAGAGGTGCATATCCCGCGCCGTCTGGCGCGGGATATGCGGCGGGGACGCTTTCATTTTACCTTTGACGCCGTCTTTGATCGGATAATCGAGGGATGCGCGTCCGCGCCCCGTCCGGGACAACATGGAACGTGGCTGATTCCGGAGATGATCAGGGCGTACAGGCAGTTGCATGAGCGGGGGCTGGCCCGTTCGGTGGAGGCGTGGGAGAACGTGGACGGGGAAAAGGTTCTGGCCGGAGGTCTGTACGGAGTGCTTCTCGGGCGGGCGTTTTTCGGCGAGTCGATGTTTTATGCCCGGCCGGACGGATCAAAGGCGGCTGTAGCGGCGCTGGTGGCGGTCTGCCGGGAGCTGGGGGTGGGGATGATTGACTGTCAGCAGACCACGGCGCATATGGTAAGATTCGGCGCAAGGGAAATTCCCCGTCCGGAGTTTATACGCAGGGTCAGGGAACTGGTCGGCTGACAGTCGGGCGCGGGATGTGCCTGCCGCGCAGCGCGTGCGAAGCGTTTTCCGCAGAGTCCTCGATTCCCGGGGCAGACTTTGCCCGGCAACGGGAACGGCCCGCGGGATGCCGCATCGTCATGCGGCGGATGGGCTTCACGGTTCGCTGATGCGCATTTCCGGGGGCTATGTCCTGGTTCGCTTTGTCGGCACAGCGGAGAGCGGATCTTCCGGCCAGGGATGTCTGGGGTATCTGCCGCGCATCTCCGCCCGTACGGCGGCGTAGCTTCCGCGCCAGAATCCCGCGAGATCCCGCGTCACCTGAAGCGGCCTTCCCGCCGGGGAAAGCAGATGCACCGTGACGGGACAGCGGCCTCCGGCCACGCGCGGCGTGTCTTCCTGTCCGAACATTTCCTGCAGTTTCACCGCCAGCACGGGGCCACCCTCGGCCCTGTAGTCCACAGTCACGGATGAGCCGGAAGGCACGGTCAGCCGCCGGGGAGCAAGTTCCTCCAGACGGCGTTCCAGCGGCCAGGGCAGCAGGGCGGCAAAAGCCCGTTCCAGTCTGTCCGGCGTCAACTGGGCAAGGCGCGTCAGTCCGTCCAGAAAGGGAGAAAGCCAGTTTTCCGGTTCCTCCAGTGCGGTGAAAAGCGCCGTATCGCCTGCATCGGGCCAGCCTTCTTCGGGAAAGACTCGACGCAGCAGCAGAATGCGGGCCTGCCTCTGGCGCAGCTCATCCGTCCACGGCAGCCGGGCCGGGCCGTTCTCTCTCAGTCCGCGCAGCAGGACGGCCTTCACTTCTTCGGACGGCATGTCCGCAAGGCGAAGCGGCGTTTCCTCCAGCGTCAGGGCGTCCAGCCGCGTGCGGCGGCGCCCCTGTACGCATTGCGCGGCGTTATCCCAGAACAGGATGTTTTCTTCCGTGATACGGCCGCCGTGCAGTTCGCGCAGTGTCTGCACGTCCAGCGGCGCGGCCAGAAAGATGCGTCCGTCTCTTCCCTGTCCCCGGGAGGGGCCGGAATCCAGTTCGGCCACGGCAAGAAATTCCTCTCTGGCGAGCGGGTCGTCAGGCAGCGGCGCGGCGCCCTGCCCGGAGGCCAGCAGGTAGCCCGATCCGCGTCTGCGCGCGATGCGTTCGGGCCAGGCCAGAGAAATCAGCGAACCTGCCTCGTTTTCCTCTTCCGGGGAGGGAAGGCGGAAAGGCCGCATGTCCGGCTGCGGGACGGAGGCGAGTGCAAGGCGATAAATCTGTTCGGCGCTGCGGCGCATGTGCGCCGAACGGTTATCCCGCAGGACGGCAAGGCGCCGGCGGATATCCGCTCCGGCCCGGCCGCGCAGGGGATCGCGTCCGTCCGTCAGGGCGGCGAGACAGGCCGCCAGCGGCAGGAGGGCCGCATTCTGCGCACCCGCGCGCAGGACCATATGAGAGAGACGGGGATGCAGAGGCAGGCGCGCCATGTGTTCACCGTGCGGAGTAATGCTCATGCGCCCGCGTTCTTCTTTCGCCGCTCCCAGCGCGATCAGGGTCCGCCTTGCGGCGTCCAGAGCAGGAACGGGGGGAGGGGTAAGCCAGGGCAGGTCTTCCGGACGGGCACCCCAGCCGAGAATGTCCAGCAGCAGAGGGGCGAGATCGGCGTCCTGAATTTCAGGCCGGGGATGGGGCAGGAGCATGTCCCCCGCATGCCACAGGCGGCAGCACAGACCGGGTCCGGCACGTCCGGCGCGTCCCGCCCTCTGGTCCGCTCCGGCCTGTGTAACCCGTTCCGTCGCCAGCCCTCCCATCCCCGTGGCAGGGTTGAAGCGGGCCACGCGGGCCAGCCCCGCGTCCACCACCATGCGCACATCTTCAATGGTCAGGCTGCTTTCCGCCAGAGCCGTGGACAGGACAACCTTGCGCCTGCCTGCCGGGGAAGGGGCGATGGCCGCATCCTGCGCGGCAGACGGGAGATCCCCGTACAGGAGATGCAGGTCCGTATCCGGAGGCAAGCCGTCCAGCCGTTCCGCCACGCGGCTGATCTCCGCCGCGCCGGGTAGAAAGGCCAGGATGCTCCCTTTCTCTCCGCTCAGCATCTGTCGTATGACTCTTGCCGTATGACGCTCCAGCCCGAACGGAGCGTTCCTGTCAGCGGGGGGGATGGGCAGATTGCGGATTTCCACGGGCCAGCTTCGCCCTTCGGCGCGCACGAGCGGAACCGCGCCGCCGCACTGACGTTCCAGAAAGTCGCGCAGCGGCTCCACATCCAGCGTTGCGGACATTACCAGCAGGCGCAGATCGGGGCGCAGCGCCTGCCGCGCTTCCAGACACAGCGCCAGCCCCAGATCCCCCTGAAGGGAGCGTTCGTGGAATTCGTCGAAAACAACGCAGGAAACTCCGGCAAGTTCAGGATCGTGCAGCAGGCGGCGGGTGAGCACCCCTTCGGTGAGCATTTCCACCCGCGTGGCGGGAGAAACCCGGCTGTCCAGCCTTACCCGGTATCCCACGGTGCGCCCCGTTTCCTCTCCCAGACTCCGGGCCATGAAGGCCGCTGCCGCGCGAGCCGCCAGACGGCGAGGCTCCAGCGTCAGTATCGTGCCGGGAAGCGCGTCCGATCCTGATGCAAGCGCAAGGGGCACGCGCGTGGTCTTGCCTGAACCGGGCGGCGCGCAGAGGATGGCGACGCCATGCTCCGCAAGGGCGCGTTTCAGCTCCGGCAGGGAACTGTCCACAGGGAAGCTTCCGGCAGGGAAGGAGAGGGGCGGCACGGGGAACGAAGTCATGAAGTGATGTTCAGGCATGGACAAGGCATAAGAAAATGCTCTTTTTCATGCAAGCGCGGAGAGTCCCTCCATGGGAGAAAAGCTCCCTGTCCCGGTATTTCTTGACAACATGCAGGGGCATATCTACAAGAAAAGAGCGACGGGCGGGGTGCTTCCGGTTTCCTCTTCCTTTTCCGCTCCCCGTATTCCGTACGCGCGGGCCTGTCCCGCCCCCTTTTCTTCCGCGTTTCTTTCCGGCCACCGCGCTCATGCCGCGGTTCGGTCAGGAACTGCCGTCCGGCAGTTCTTCCTCCCTCCTTCTCCCTGTTCGAGTTTTTCCTGTTCACGGTCAGGCCGCGAGGGTCTGCCGTGCTTTTTCCGAGGTATGCCTTATGGCTGATCTGCATGTTTTTCGTCCCGAAGCGGGACGGAGGATGACACTGGGCAATGTGGCGGACGCGCGTCTGGTGCTGGGGTTCGCCCCGGATGAGGCCGTTCTTTCGCGCGAGGGCGACAGCCTTGTGTTCAGTTTTGAAGACGGCGGCAGCGTCGCGCTGGAGAATTTCTATGCCGCCTATACCGGTGAGAGTCTGCCCGACTTCGAGATCGAGGGGCTGGACATTGCGGGGGCGGACTTTTTTGCCGCGCTTGATCCTTCCCTGATGCCCGCGGCCGGTCCCGCCGCCACGGCTCCGCAGGCCGGACGCCATGACGCGGAATGGACGAATTCCGCCCTGTTCGGCGGCATTGACCGGCTGGACGGGCTGGATCTCGGCATGGGTTTCCGGGAACGGCAGGACGAACATGACGGCGGCGCGGGGCGTGACGACGGTGATGTCAACGGCATGCCTTCCATTCTTTTTGTGGACGCCGCCGCTGTGGTGGAAGCGGGCGTGCATGTCGGAGGAAACGAGGTCAAGGCGGGCGTGCCCGTATTTCACGGTCAGGTCAGCGCCCTTGATCCCGACGGCGACAGACTGAGCTACGGCTTTCTTGACGCGTCGGGGAACGTGACTTCCAGCATCACCACGGAGTGGGGCACCATTTCCATTGACCCCGCTGCCGGAACCTTTACCTATACGCTGAACAACGACAGCGCCGAAAGTCTGGCGGAAGGCGACACCCGGCGGGAAAGCTTCACCGTGCAGGTCAGCGACGGACGCGGCGGCACGGCCACCGCGAACGTGAATGTGATCATTACCGGCACGAACGATGTTCCCACGCTGGAACTTACCGACGAGCGCCTTTCCGTCGGTGTTGACGACATGCCTGACGTGACGGGGAACATCAGCGACAGGGGCGCGGCCATGGGGGACGATCCCGATGCCGGACACGAGCTTCACTACAGTTTCGGCACGGATGAGCGCGGCGAGCCCGTCACCAGTATTACGGACGAATACGGCACGCTGACCATCGATCCGGATACGGGCGGATATGTCTATACCCTGAACAGGGACAGCGACGCCGTAAAGGCGCTGAAGGGAGACGGCACGGACGACGTGCGCCGGAGCGTCACCGTGGTGGTGACCGACGAATACGGCGCGCATGCGGAACGGGAACTTGTCATCGTGATCAGGGGCGCGAACGAGGCGCCCGAGATCACATACGGCAAAAGCAGCCTTGTTCTGGAGGAAAGCGGTGTGGTCGGCGCGGGCATGGAGAAGGTGGACGGCGTCATGAATGACGGCGGCAGCTTCACCGTATTCGACAAGGACGCCAATGACGCGCATGAGCTTTCCGTGACTATCGAGGGTCTTGTTCAGGGCCGCGACTACACTGTGTCCACCGATCCGGACAGCGGCGTCACCACCGTGGCCACCGCCTATGGCGTGCTTGTCATTACTCCCTCCGTCGCTGCGGACAAATACGGTTCCACAACCGTCACATATCGCTATGTCTTCAATCTGTCTGACGAAAACAACCCCGGTTATGGGGACGCGGCGGGCAGACTCAATGAAGGGGAGACGCAGGAACTGCCTTTCCGGCTGACAGTGACGGATCACGCCGGAGCAAGCGTTTCGCAGGATGTGAAGGTGACCATCACCGGCACCAACGATGCGCCGGAGCTGAAACTGAGTCACACGAATCTGGTGATCGGGGAGGACGAGACGGGCGGCGGCCTGCATACCGTGCTGGATGACGATGCGGACGGCGCGCTGACAGACGGCGAAACCGTCAACCACAGGTTCAGCATCGCGCATCGGCCCGGGGAAAATGACGACGATACCGCGGACAGGTCCGTACCCTCCGCCGATTTCGGAGACGCCGCCGTCTTTGAGACCATGTACGGCACGCTGACCGTCAATGCGGACGGCTCCTATACCTTCACGCCTTCCGACGCGGCCCAGAATCTGGGCGAGGGCGAAGACGTCACCCTGAATTTCGACATCACCGTGACCGACCGCCACGGGGCGCATGACACCGAATCCGTCACCGTAGTGCTCAGGGGCACGAACGACCGCCCCGTCGCTGACGGAGAGAGCGGAACACTGGTGCTCAAGGAGTCCGGCGTGGGCGACCGGACCGTAACCGGCATTGACGACGGCTGGGCGGAAGGCCCGGATCAGGCGAAGATCAACGGCACAGCGGTGGATGACGGGAGTTTCACCGTACATGAAACCGATGCCGACGACACGCTGACGCTGACCGTGAAGGATGCCGACGGCAATGCCGTGACCCTGCTGAGGGACCCGGCCACAGGCGAGCTGTATGTGAAGGACGCCTGCGGCATCCTGTTCATTACCGAAAATACCGTCACCAATCCCGACGGCAGCCATGACACGACGTACGGCTATCGCTACGAGCTGGACAACGAGGCCGTGAACGGGCTCAGGCAGTATGACGAGCGGGAAGGCGCCGAACATGTCGAGGGTGTGGATCACTACAGCGGCAAATATACCTTCTCCGTGACGGACGGCAGATCCGACCCGGTTGAGCATGAGGTGGACATTCTGATCAAGGGCACCAATGACGGCCCGAAGGTGGAATACAGCAAGGTACACCTCAGGGAAGAAGGCGTGTTCATGGAGAACGGCAACGGCAACACCGCCACCACGGACGACGGCGGAGACAACGGCCATGTCTTCCCTGAAAACCACCGCGTCGAGGTTTCCGGCCACGTCAATGTGAGCGACCCGGATCAGCAGGGCGGTTTTGAGCTTTCCGTGAAGCTTGGCGACACGTTCGGCACAGGCAATCCGGTGAAGCATTACCAGGGAAGCGGCAACAGCTCTGCGCCTTTTGTGGATGCGGCCGGCAATCCCTACCAGTCTGAAATTGTGGTCAATCCGCAAGGGTCTTCGGATTCGGAAAACGTGCAGATTATCGAGACCAATTACGGCACCTTGACCTTCCACAAGCAGGACTGGACGGAAACTCTGGACGACGGAAGCTTCGTAACGCACAAGGCGGGGGACTATACCTTTGCCCTGAATGGCGACGCGGCGCAGAACCTGGCCAAGGGTGAAAAGCTGGATTTCAACTTCACCGTCACCGCCACGGACGAACACGGCGCGCAGGGCCATCACCAGATCGGTGTGACCATTGAAGGTTCCAACGACGTGCCGGATATTATCCTGAGGGATGACGAAAGAGAGCTTGTGGTCAGGGAAGCCGGCACGGGCGTGGACGATTCCAAAAGTACGGACGGCGGCACGGCGGACAGCACGGACGACGACCATAATGCAGGCCGCAGTTTCGGGTTCACCCTCGGTGACGCATCGGATGCTCGGGTGCATACCACGCTGTACATGGACAGGGACGGCAATCTGCTGACGGATGACAATGAAGCCGCCTGCGTGGGCAGGCTGGTCATCAATCCGTCCACAGGCGAATATCATTTTGAACTGTTCAATGATCGTGCCGTGGTGCAGGAAATGAACAACGGCGACGTCATTGAGCCTGCCGACGGCGTCACGGTCAATGTGCGCGTTACGGACGAACACGGGGCCCATGATCAGGAGGCCATCACCGTTCGGGTGGAAGGTACCAACGACGCGCCCAGGGCCACGGCTTCCGGTCTGACCGTGAAGGAAGACGGCGTGTTCGGCGGCAACGTGGATACCGTCGCGGATAGGGACGGAAATCTGCTCAATGGAGAGCATCGTTTCGGGGCCGACGGACAGATCAGGGTGCAGGATGCGGATGACGACCTGAGCGGCGGCAGTGCGGGCGGGGACTGGAAATACGCCGGAGAGGGTGACGGTTTCACGTTCAAGCTCGTCTCCAGTGAGCACATCCAGGTGAACGGGAATGGCCTGAGCGCCGAGTACATGTTGAGCGGCAGCGGCGATTTCAAGACCGTATGGGGACAGATCGGGAGCGGCACGTTCCCGCAGGAGCAGCTTGCCCGGCTGAATGAGGCGCTCAGGACGGCTGTTGAGGGCGGCAGCCTGAATGTCAGTGACAGCCTCAAATCGCTGATCCGGAGTGAAGACTTTGATATTGCCAAGGTGTCGGATGATGAGGCCAGGAGCATTCTTTCCGATATCAGCCTCGGTACGCTGACGCTTGATTCTGACACGGGCAAATATACGTTCACCACGGCCCCCGAAGGCAGTCTCGGTGCCTTGATTAACAATATATTCGGCGCTGGTTACGGGAGCAACCGCACCTTCGGGGTTGAAGTGACCGACCCGAACGGCGGCTCCACGACCACCGCGATCAACGTGACCATCAAGGGCACCAATGATCGCCCCGAACTGAAGCTGGAGGACAACCCCGATCACGACGTGACCGATCAGACGGATATGGTCGCTACCGGCAGCCTTTCCGCCCTTGATCCGGATGCGGGTGATAAGCACACGTACTTCATCGTCAGGAAGGACGCGGACGGTAACGACGTCACCGTGAATGGCGAGGCGTTGAACCAGGGCAACCACGGTTTCTGGGAAAGCCAGGGGCAGGGTATCCTCAACAATGCCACCTCCACCACGGTGGAGGGCAGGTACGGTACGCTGGTCATCACCAAGGACGCGAACGGCAAGCCTGTCTATGAATACCATGTGAATCACGACAAGGTCGCGGGTCTGAGCGGTGAAGACAAGGTTGAGGAAAGCTTCAGTATCGTGGTCAGGGACAGCGGCGGCGCGTTCGACATCAAGGACGTGACCTTTACGGTCACGGGCACGGACGACGGCCCCAAGCTGACCGTGGCCACGGCGGACGCCCATGTGCTCGAAGTGAAGGAATTCGGCGTTGTCCCCGGTGGTAATACGCTGAACAATTCCACAGGCGTGGCAAGCGGAAACTTCAATATCCAGTGGACGGACAATAACGCGGAGGGCGAGCAGAACCAGCACTTCGGCTTCATGCTGAACGGCAGGCTGCTCAGCGCCGTAGATGGAAACGGCACCCCTGTCACCACTACCGGCCAGGCGAACGGTCACAGCTACAGCATCGTAGGCACGGGCGATGGTGCAGGCAGTTCGCTGGAGATCTCCATTGACGGTGTCCATTACGGCACGCTTTCCATCGACGCCGGCGGCAAGTTCACCTTTGAACTGGATCATGACGCTCTGAACGGCAAGGACGAAAACTGGCATACCAAGCTTTCCGACTTTTTGGGCGACAGCCTCAAGCTGGTGGCCTGGGACGACCGGCATGACGCCTTCAATCCAGACGGCACGGTGAACGACGCGGGCAAGCTGGCGGATCAGAAGCTGGATATTTATTTTGACGGCGCCAACGACCGCCCGGTTTTCGATCAGGCTGGCGGCGCGGTAAACGCCACACTGCATGAGGACGGTGTAACCTGGACAGCAGGCAACAACGGCATATCCTTCACGGAAAATGACGGACAGCGTACCATTCAAGGCAAGTTGGGCGGAAATGATGTTGATGCCAACGCTGACGGCGAGTACGACCATTTCACCTTTGCCATTGTCAAGCCTGACGGCAGCCTGGTTCAGAAGATTGAAGGCAAGTACGGCATTCTGGAACTGCGCCCGGACGGCAGCTACACCTATACGCTGACCGTTCCCGAAAACGAGTTCGAGCATCTGAACAAGGATCAACTGCTCCAGGCCGAAGGCTTTGATGTCCGCATCACGGACGAGCACGGTGCGTCCACGCAGGGCAAGTTCCGGATCACGGTCGCAGGTGAACACGACGACTTCAAGTTGAGCGCGGATAACCTGACGGTTACGGAAAACAACGGCGCTCTCAGCAGCGAGGAAGATCTCACTCATTCGAAGGACGGCGGGCACAAGCTGGAAGGCGTGGATCAGGAAGATATCGATTCCATCGCTAGGGGCGATGTGACCTGGGGTGCCGAGGGCGGCAAGCCCGGCGAGAACGGCACTATCGTTGTAGAAGGCGAGTACGGCAAGCTGGTGCTTGACCCGGCCACGGGCAAGTACCACTACGAGCTGGACAACAGCAAGATTCAGGAGTGGAACTCCGAAGGCAGTAACGCAAAATCGGATACGGAACAGTTCACCATTCAGGTGACAGTCAACGGCACGACTGTGGACAAGGTGATCAGCGTCACGGTCAACGGAGCCAACGACCGCCCGAAATGGATGGACGGCGTCGACGACTTCACCGGCGTGGCCAAGCCTTTTGTGAAGGATGCGGATCACAAGGATGACAACGCCGACATGCGCTTTGAAGGCACGGTCAGCGGCGGCACAGACATCGACGACAGCTCCGTGCAATACATGCTCACCGACGGCAGCACGCAGGCGAACGGCGATTTCAGCACGTCCGCCGTCATCAAGACGGACTATGGTTCATTTACCATCGACCCCGTGACCGGCGAGTACACCTATACAGTGGACAGCTACAGCTCCAGGCTGGCGGAGTACTTCAAGAACAATCCGGATAAGGACACCTTTACCGACACCATCAAGGTTGTGGTGGTGGATCCGCACGGCGCGCAGTCCGAGACGACCAGGGAAATCCAGATTTCCATCGGCAGGAACGACCTGCCCGGCGGCCCCGGTTCCGGCCCCGAATATGTCGACGGCGATCTTGCCGGGACGGTGGTCGAGGACGGCGATTCGGACCAGGATGACATGACCCGTGAGTCCGTTTCCGGGCAGTTGAAGGCCAATCTCGATGCGTCCGACCCCTCCGTCTTCTTCGGCGTGCAGGGCGCGAACGGCCAGACCCAGACCGGGATGATCGATCATCCCGAGCCGGTCAACGGCAAGTACGGCTATATCACCGTCGACCCGGCCACGGGCGAGTGGACCTATACTCTGTTCAACGGCGAGAACGGCAGTGACAACCCGGTGCAGAACCTGCCTGCGGGCGAGACCGTGGAAGAAGAATTCACCGTCATGCTCAACGGCAAGGTAGTGACGGACGATCAGGGCAACCCGGTGAAGATCACCATTACGATCACCGGCACCAACGACGCGCCCGAAATCACCCATGCCGATGCGGAAAAGCTCATCACCGGCGTGGAAGGGGGCGTCCTGAGCGCCGAAGGCACGATCACCGCCACGGATGTGGACCGCGACGACGCGGGCAAAATGGAAGATCTGACCGCCCGCTTCGATAACGGCACGGACACCATGGTCGGCAAGTACGGCACGATCACCCTGGTGGAGGGCGAGAACGGCAAGTGGACCTACACCTATACGCTGGACCCGGCCAAGCTGGAAGCGGATCCCGAAGCCTCGAAGTACTTCTGCAAGGACGCCGACGGCACGTGGCATCTTATCGCGGGCACAAATCTTAACGACAAGTTCACCGTCCACATTACGGACGGCACGGCCACCGTGGATCAGGAGATCACCATCAAGATCGACGGGCAGAACTTCGCGCCCGAACCTGACGCCTCGGTTGGCAGCGTCACTGGCACGGGCGTCACGGAAGACGGCTTCCCTGTCGGCTCCAATACCGTGGAGAGCGTAATCGCCAAGGGCGACCTTGCGGCCGCGTTCACGGATGACCAGGGCACGGGCAATCTGCACTTCGTGTTTGCCGACGGCAAGACCTTCATGGAAGATCCCGACGGGTACGGCACCTGGCAGATCGATAACGACGGCAACGTCGTGTTCACCCTGAACAACCAGAGTGCCGCTGTGCAGGGACTGGGCGAAGGAGATATATGGCCGGTTTCCGTTGAGGTATATGCCAGGGATGAACACGGCAAGCTGAGTGAGGAAGGTGTGAACGTCAAGGTCACCATCGAGGGGACTGCGGACGTGCCGCAACTGATCATCGAAAAGGCTCTTGCCGTCACCGAAGCTTCGCGGGACGGCGGAACGGCGGAAGGAGAGTTCCATATCGTTGATCCGGACGCAGCGGACAGCAGAGAAAATCTGACCTATACCGTCACCGGCTCGGACAAGGACGGAAATGAGCTTGCCGATGTGGACGGAAATTCTTCCGTCACGGCGGAAGGCGGGCAAAAACTGACCTTTGTCAACGAGTACGGCACACTGGTTCTGGACCCCTCCACGGGCAGGTACAGCTTTGAACTGAACAGCGACAGTGATGCCGTGCGCGCCATGAAGCCGGGCGAATTGTACGAAATCAGGTTTGACGTGACGGTGCGCGATCATGACGATAAGGAAAATACCGGACAGATCGTCGTCAATATCAAGGGCACCAATACCGCTCCCGAGATTGACGCCGATGTGTCCATCTTCGGCAATGCCGCCGACGCTCCGATTCGTGAAGACGCTGCCGGTGCAGACGCCACGTTCAGCGGCATCATTGCCGCCGGAGACGTGGACGGCGACGAGGGGGACAGGCTCGGTTACGGCTTTGCTCTGACGGAGGACCAGAAGGCGGACGGCTGGCGCGTCAGCCCGGACGGCAAAACCCTGACCACGACCTATGGTACGGTAAGGCTCAACGACAGCGGCGAATACGTCTATACCCTGGACAGCAAGCGGGCCGACGGCCTTGCCGAGGGGGAAAGGACGCAGGAAAGCTTCCGGGTTGTGGTGACGGACAGGTACGGCGCGCAGTCGGAAGCGTCGGTGGTGACCATCAATATCGAGGGCGCCAACGACGCTCCGAAGATTGAAAGCTCGTCCCTGACCCACAATGCGGACGGCGTGTACACGGGCCGGCTTTCCTTCAGTGATGCGGACGTGCGGGATACCCATACGGTAACCTTTGCCGGGCTGTTCGATGCGGAAGGCAAGCCTCTGAGCGTTGACCTGGGGGCGATGGGAAATGGCAGGGTTCTTGAAGTGTATGACGAGGGGAACAGGGTGGGAACCCTGAGCCTGGATTTCGCCAGGGGGACGGGAACTGCCGATAGCCTGCACTATACCTTCACGCCCGATACGGATTACACAGGGAGCATGAACCGCGGTGAAGACCTCAGGCTGGACTTCTCCATAACCGTGAATGACGGCCATGACTCAGTCGCGCAGGAAAATCTGTCCATTGCCATCAGCAGCTCCAACGCTGCTCCGGAACTCGGCGAACCTCGTCCCGATTCAGCCGGGGCCAATGCAGGTGAGCTGCGTGTCAGTGATGCGGACAGCAGCAATGTGACCCTGACCATTGCCCTGGTCGGACTGGGGAGTATGGAGATCCCGCAGAATGGACAGGAATATGCCTTTGGTGATGTGAACTTCAGGTATGAAAACGGTATCCTGCGCTACGTGATTGCCGGAGTTGATACCGACGCCATGGCTCCGGGCGGGGAGGGAACGCTCAAGTTCACGGTCACGCTTGATGACGGTCACGGCATGGTGACGCAGAACGTCAGTCTGCCCGTGTACAGCACCAACGAGGCCCCGACTGTTGAGGGTGTTTCGCTCGACGTTGACGGGGATATTCTGCGCGGCGAACTGATCGGCGTATCCGACGATCATTCGGAGGAACTGTCCTTCGGACTGGATGAAGACAACGCCCCGCAGTACGGAACTGTACAGCTCAACGCCGACGGCAGCTTCACCTATGCGCCGGACGACGAAATTCCCGCCGGAGCGGATTCCGATTCGTTCACCATTATGGTGGATGACGGTTATGGCGGTGTTGCCGCGCAAGAGATAAACGTAAGCTTTGCGGACTACTGGAATCCTGATGACACGGAAGGCGATGAACCGTTGTTTGGAGATTCCGGTGAAGACTACACAGTTTCCGCGTCGGAACATGCAGCATGGTATGGCGGTGAGGAAGCGGAAGCAGAACTCCTGCCGGAAGAGGACGGCGGAGAACTGGGGGGCCTGCTTGACGGCATTCTCACGGAAGGCGGCGTCGAGGAGCCTGACGGGAGGGAAGAAACGGAACGGGAAGTTCCCGGGAAGATCGATCTGACCGGTCTGGAACGCATTCCCGGGGAAGAGACCTCCGCCGGGCCTGCTGAAGGAACCGCCGGAAGCGGCAGTGAGCTTGAAAGCATGCTGGAGTACGGGGGGAACTGCACGGCAGCTTCTGATGAAAGCGCGGAAGAGCTTGCCGTTCAGGCCATGAAGGCAGTGCTGGAAAACGGCAACGGGTAAGGCCGGCAGTTCGTTTCATCGAAAAGGCTCTGAAAACGGGCGGATTGCGACACGATCGTGATCCGCCTTTCTGTCTGGAGTCAAAGCGCCTCCCTCTCCCCGGCATTACCGGGGAGAGGGAGGCGGAACCCGTTCCGGCTTCAGGATATTCCCGGAGCAGCAGAGCGGGGAGCATTTCTGTTCTTCCTGTCTGCAGAATATGCTGCTGGCGAAGAGAGCCGGCCGGCCCCTGTGTTCTGCCTCCGGGCTTTACGCCTGCGCCGCCGCTGTAACGCCGCAAGTGAATTGCGGAGTTGCTCCTCCGGCGCCCCTTGTCCGATGTCACCGCGTTTATGCCGTGTGGTCGGGCCGTTTGACGGAACCGAGAACGCGGAAGGACTGCCCGGCCACAACAAGAGCCAGCGCGGTGAGCAGGACGGCGAAAACAAGCTGAAGCCCGTCGCGCATCATCACGAAGTCAGGTGTGCCTGCCTTGCCGAGCAGCCCGATGATGGATTGCCCCAGCGCGCTCAGAGTGATGACGAGCATGGCGATCATGGGGATGACCAGCATTTTTCCGTTCCGGCCCGTGCGTTTCATGAACACGCACACGGCAATGAGGGCCAGCGCGCCGAGCAGTTGGTTGGACGCGCCGAACAGCGCCCAGATATTCATGTAGCCGCCCAGCGAGAGCAGATAGCCGAGGGTCAGGGTAATGAACGTGGCCGCGTATTTGTTGGACAGCGCTGCGCGCCAGCCGGTGTTTTCCGCATCCGTGCGGCGGATCAGCTCCTGAAGGGAAAGGCGTCCGATACGTGCCACGGAATCCAGGGAAGTCAGGGCAAAGGCGGAAACGGCCAGGGTAATCAGCGTGCGCGAGGCGTTTTCGGAGATGCCCAGCGTGCCGAGAAAGGCCGCCACCCCGTTGGCGAAGATGATGGGCGGGGTGCCCTTGGGCATGCCGCCGTTGTACAGCGCCCCTACGGCAATGAGCGCGATGACGGCCAGAAAGCCCTCCAGCAGCATGGAGCCGAAACCGATCAGGCGCATGTCGCGTTCATCGGCAAGTTGTTTGGATGTGGTGCCGGAGGACACCAGACTGTGAAAACCGGATACCGCGCCGCAGGCCACGGTCACGAACAGAATGGGAAAGAGGCTCATGCCGTTGACCGTGAATCCGGTATATACGGGCAGGGTGATGGTGGGATTGGCGACGATGATGCCCAGCGCCGCCGCGCCGATCATGAACAGCAGCAGAAAGGAGTTCAGGTAGTCGCGGGGCTGGAGCAGAATCCATACCGGCGCTACCGAGGCAATGTAAATATAGATGAAGACCAGATACAGCCAGGGCATCTTGTGCAGATGCATGGGGAACATGAGGCCCAGTCCGATGCACAGGAAAAGCAGGGCGATGGCGATAATCTGGGTGAGTATTCCCCCCGGCTTCACCCGGTACAGGATCATGGCGAACAGCACGGCCGAGGCGATGAACAGTACGGAGGTGGTGGCGGTGGCGCCGTTGGCGTCGTTGAACGTGCCGTCGGCGTTGAAGCCGTTGAACGTGGAGGCCACGATATCCGAAAAGGCAGCGATGACCAGAATGCAGAACAGCCAGCAGAAGAGCAGGAACAGCACCTTGCCCGCCCCGCCGATGTATTCCTCGATGATCAGGCCCAGCCCCTTGCCCTTGCTGCGCACGGAAGCGAACAGGGAGGAGAAGTCCTGCACCGCGCCGAAAAATATGCTCCCGATGATGATCCAGACCAGCACCGGCCCCCAGCCGAACATGGCGGCGATAATCGGCCCGTTGATCGGCCCCGCCCCCGCGATGGAGGCGAACTGATGACCGAAGAGAACGGAGCGCGGCGCAGGCACATAGTCCACGCCGTCATTGCATTCCACGGCCGGTGTCACGCGCTTCGGGTCCACTCCCCATATGCGGCAGAGCCAGCCGCCGTAAAGAAAATAGGCGGCGAGGAACAGAACCCCCGCCACCGCCAGCATCAGTAAACCGCTCATAACAACCCTCTCCTGTAAGGAAAAAAAGTCCGCATTTCCCGATCCGGGAGCTTCGGCGCGGCCGGTTCTCCTTCTCCGCCGGAACGGGTGAACTGCGGAACACCGGAAGGCTCAGGCCTTCCGCATAAAAAAAGCAGGTTATAATTCCGCATGATAGGCGTCAAGAACGAAGAAGGCGGCGTCAGGGCGGCTTTCCGCGGGCGCGGCGCCGGCATGGTGTTCGGGTGGTGCTGCACTTGCGGCGGCGGGAGGGAAATCCGCGGGCCGGAACATGGGGGCCTGGCCGGCAGATACCTTCGTGGCAAATGCTCTAAAAGCTGCGCAGAGCGCGTTTCATGGCGCGATGCCCGGGGCAGAGCCGTTCCAGCAGCGAGTGGAATGCCGTGCCGTGATTCATGTGCCGCATGTGACACAGCTCATGCAACATGACATAATCCGCCAGAACGGGGGGGAGCGCCATCAGCCGCAGCGCCAGTGTGATGCGATAGCTCGCCGCGCAGCCGTTTCCCCGGCGCGCGCAGCTTCCCCAGCGGCTTTTGAGATCACGCAGGACAATATCCGGCATGGGCGCGGCATCTCCCAGCCTGCGGCATACGGACAGATGCAGTTCTTCCAGACGGCGCGGCAGAAACTCCCGCGCTTCCTGTTTCCGATACCGTCGCAGCGCGCGACGGACGGAAGCCTCGTCCGCGGGGCCTCCCCTCACCAGCAGCAGCCCGTCCCGCCGTTCAACGCGCGTGCGGGCCAGCCCTTCGTCCGTCACACGCAGGGTCAGCCTTTCACCCCGCTCAAGAAAGACCGCTCCGTCACGATATGGAAAGACGTCGGGGAGGGCGGAAATTTCAGCCTTCCTGCGTTCAATCCATGCCCGTTTCCGCCGGGCGAAATGCAGGGCCTCGGCATCCGTCAGAAAGCGCGGCGCACGCAGAACCACTTCCCCATCAGGGCGCACCCGCAGACGCAGGGTGGAAAAATCGTCCTTTTCCAGCATCAGAACCAGGGCAGGCAGGTTCTGCTCCGCGGGCAGCGTCATCCGGCGGACGCTCCCGGTTCCCTGCCGCGTATTGCGGACGGTTTCCGCCCGTTTTTTTTCCGGAGCGGGGACGAACAGCCCCGCAAGCGCCCGCGGAAGTTCGCCGGACTCCGGAAGAGAGGGCAGCAGTGCGGAAAAGCGGGGATGACGCGGCATGGTTTACTCCACAAGCCATGCGCGGGAGGAGGGAAGCCAGAGACAGATACAGGCGGCAAGCGCCAGAATCGCCCGGCTCAGGGCAAAAGCGGCGTCCGCAGGGGGCAGATCCGGAGGCAGCCAGGCCAGACCGGCGAGGGGACCGGCTGCACAGAGAGCGATAAAGATCACGCGCATGCTTCTCAGGCCGTGCCGGAACAGCAGCCATGAAGAGGCGGCGAGCAGGAAGAAATCCAGAGGATGGCCGAAGGTTCCTCCGGGAGTGCCGGAACCGTCCGCGTATGGAGAGAGGGGGGACGCGAACAGTCCCAGAAGCGCCAGAATCCATGCCAGGACGAAAAAGAGGCGTACGCCCGGCGGCGGAGTCGTGTGCCTCGTGGCGGGAGGCAGCAGGAAGACGGCAATGCTCCAGGAAATCCAGAGCAGGAGACAGCAGACAAGAGCCTGGATGCGTGACAGCAGCGCCGGTACATACACGGGATGGAAGGCAGGCAGAAAACGCTGGAGCAGCCAGGCGGCAAGAAAGAAAAGCGTCACGAACAGCGCATAGCTGAGCAGTGCCGCTCGGGCGCTTTCCCGCAGGAGAAGGAGAGGTGATACGGGTTCCTTCTCCCGGGGGAGCAGCCGGGTAAAGCCCCCGATCAGGGCAGGGGGCAGGAGACAGCCCATGCCGACATGCAGGGCGAAAAGCAGCCAGGCGGAGGCAGCTTCATAGCTTGCCCGTTCAAGGGGCAGAAAGTCCGCGCAGCACAGGGTCAGCCATACGCTGAAGCCAAGGGCGGGCGGCAGCAGCGCCAGTGCGGCAACTGCCCGTGCCGCCCCTTCGCCGTGAACTCCCGCGCGGGGAGGAAACGAAGGCGAAAGGGAAGACGGCACAGAAGACGCCTTCAGAAAAGGTTTGCCGTCGGAAGCAGAGGATGCCGCATGGTCGGGAAAGGCTTCGGACTCGCGGGCCCCGGAATGATCCGGGCGCGTCTCCTGCGGAAGTTCGGAAAACTCGGAATATGCGCTCATCGGGTTCAGGCATGCGCCAGGGTGCGCAGCACATCCTCCTTGCCTACCACGCCGACGAGCCTGCCGGCTTCCACTACAGGCAGTGTATAGTATTTTTCCTCGGCCATCACGGAGGCGATTTCCTCAATGGTGGCGTCGGGGGAAACCGTGCGGACATCTGAACTCATGGCCTGTTCCACGGTGGTGGCGGTCATGCGGTTCACTTCTTCCTCGAATTTCCTGGGCGAGGAGAGAGGAATGATGGCGTCAAGGATAACGAAATAGGAAGGCATGTGCAGATGTTTGTGCTGGGCGACAAGATCGCTCTGACAGATGACGCCGCGCAGGGTTCCGTCCTGTTCCACCACAGGGAGGCCGTTGAAGTGGTGTTCAAGCATGATGCGGGCGGCTTCGGTGACTTTTGTGCCGACAGTGACGAAGAGGGGGGAAGGCGTCATGATGTCGCGGGCGGTAAGCATACGGTCTCCTTTTGCTTTCTTTATCCATAGTAACGCGGGGAGGGCAGGAGTCAAGCGCAGAGTGGCTGCCGATCGCTCTGCAGCGGACCGGGAGTGACCCCGGCCGCCGGAGGCGCGGGCGAGCCGACCGTGGAAGCATGCTGCCCTTGCCCGTGTTCCACATGATCTGCCTTTGCGGCAACGGATATGACCGCGCTGCCGGACCGGCGGCGGACACGGCTCCTGCGGGGCCGCATGGTCGGCCTCAGGGTTCGCTGCGCTTGCGTTTCCGTCGGCGGGGGCATGCCCGGCACAAGCTCTGCAGCAGAGGCACATTGATTATAACATTATGTAAAGATTGTAATAATGGTATTTCTGATAAATTTTTTCCAAAATTTTTTTCTTCCCCCCTTCCCAAGCCGGAAACCGGACTTATCTATGTTGATGCCGGAAATGATGCCTCAGCATGCAGTGCTTTGGGGCGCTTCTCCGGTCGATGCGTCCCGGCCGGGGCGCGAGGCCGGATGTGGCCGCGGGATTTGCCCGCTTACCGGCTGATAACGTATTCCAAATTTTTTGGGAGGATATGTGGCTATGAGTTTCAAGCCCCTCAACGACCGTGTGCTCGTGAAACGCCTTGAATCCGAAGAAAAGACCGCCGGCGGCCTGTTCATTCCCGATACCGCCAAGGAAAAGCCCTCTCGCGGTGAGGTTGTGGCTGTCGGCCCCGGCAAGTGCGACGACTCCGGCAAGCGCATCGCCATGTCCGTCAAGGCGGGCGACAATGTGCTGTTCAACAAGTATGCCGGCACCGAGATCAAGCTGGACGGCGTTGAACATCTGGTCATGCGTGAAGACGATATTCTGGCCATCATCGACTAATCATACGAATTTGAGGAGATAATATCATGTCCGCCAAAGAAATTCTGTTCGATTCCAAAGCCCGTGACCGTATGGCCCTGGGCGTGGACAAGCTGGCCAATGCCGTGAAGGTTACCCTTGGTCCCAAGGGCCGCAACGTGCTTATCGAAAAAGCCTACGGCGCTCCCGTGATCACCAAGGACGGCGTTTCCGTCGCCAAGGAAATCGAACTTGAAGACAAGTTTGAAAACATGGGCGCCCAGCTCGTGCGCGAAGTCGCCTCCAAGACCAACGACGCCGCCGGTGACGGCACCACCACCGCTACCGTGCTGGCGCAGGCCATCTACCGCGAAGGCGTGAAGCTTGTGGCTGCCGGACGCAACCCCATGCCCATCAAGCGCGGCATCGACAAGGCCGTTGACGCCATCATCAAGGAACTCGGCAACATCGCCAAGCCCACCCGCGATCAGAAGGAAATCGCCCAGGTCGGCACCATTTCCGCCAACGCCGACGCCACCATCGGCACCATCATTGCCGAAGCCATGAGCAAGGTGGGCAAGGAAGGCGTCATCACCGTGGAAGAAGCCAAGGGGCTGGAAACCACGCTGGAAACCGTGGAAGGCATGCAGTTCGATCGCGGCTACCTCTCTCCCTACTTTGTGACCGACACCGAAAAGCTGGTGTGCGACCTGGATAACCCCTATATCCTTCTGCAGGAGAAGAAGATCTCCAACATGAAGGAAATGCTGCCCGTGCTTGAGCAGATCGCCAAGATGAATCGTCCTCTGCTCATCATTGCGGAAGACGTGGAAGGCGAAGCTCTGGCCACCCTCGTGGTGAACAAGCTGCGCGGCGTGCTCCAGGTTGCCGCCGTCAAGGCTCCCGGCTTCGGCGACCGCCGCAAGGCCATGCTGGAAGATATCGCCATTCTTACCGGCGGTACCGTGGCTTCCGAAGATCGCGGCGTGAAGCTGGAAAACTTCACCCTGAATGATCTCGGTTCCGCCAAGCGCGTGCATATTGACAAGGATAACACCACCATCGTGGACGGCGCCGGCAAGAGCGAGGACATCAAGGCCCGCGTGAAGCAGATCCGTGCCCAGGTGGAAGAAACCACGTCCGATTACGATCGTGAAAAGCTGCAGGAACGTCTGGCCAAGCTGGTCGGCGGCGTTGCGGTGATCAAGGTCGGCGCGGCCACCGAAACCGAAATGAAGGAAAAGAAGGATCGCGTGCAGGACGCCCTGAACGCCACCCGCGCCGCCGTTGCCGAAGGCATCGTGCCTGGCGGCGGCACTGCCTTCATCCGTGCCATCAAGGCTCTTGATGACGTGAAGGTCGCCGATGACGACGAAATCGCCGGTGTGAACATTGTCCGTCGCGCGGTGGAGGAACCCCTGCGTCAGATTGCCGCCAATGCGGGCTTTGAAGGCTCCGTGGTGGTGGAAAAGGTGCGCGCGGGCAAGGACGGCTTCGGCTTCAACGCCGCTACCGGCGAATATGAAGACCTGCTCAAGGCCGGCGTCATCGATCCGAAGCAGGTGGCCCGTTTTGCCCTGCAGCACGCTGCCTCCGTGGCTTCCCTGCTGCTGACCACCGAATGCGCCATTGCCGAAAAGCCCAAGAAGGAAGCTGCTCCGGCCGCTCCCGATATGGGCGGCATGGGCGGCATGGGCGGTATGGGCGGCATGTACTAGACAACGCCCCGGCAGAGCATTGCTCTGCCGCAGCCTGAATGAAGGAAGGGGGCGCTCCGCAAAGGAGCGCCCCCTTCCTTCATGTCGTCCGGTTCTGCGGGAGGAAAAAATCCTTCCTCATGGAGCGCTCCCGGAGCATACTGGGGGCTCAACAGATTCTTCATCCGGGAGATCGCCATGAACATGTTTTCCAGCCTGCCTGTCCGTCTGCTTCTTGCCGTCATTCTCGGGCTTGCGTCCGGCAGCGGTCTGGGCGGCCCCCTGTCCGAAACATGGCCCGCGGGCAGTGCCGGAATCATGCACGTTATCGAAGCCTTTAAATATGTCATTGATCAACTGATCGGCTTTGTGGTGCCGCTGATCATCATCGGCTTCATCGCTCCTTCCGTCACCCGGCTGGGCAGGGGGGCATCCCGGATGCTGACAGCGGCCCTCGCGCTGGCGTACTGCTCCTCGCTGGGAGCGGCGCTGTTTTCCGCCGGGGCGGGGTACGCGATCATTCCCCATTTGTCCATCGCCACCAATCCCGAAGGTCTGCGCGAATTGCCGGAGCTGCTGTTTAAACTGGATATCCCGCAGATATTTCCGGTGATGAGCGCGCTGGTCCTTGCCGTTCTCGTGGGGCTGGCCGCCGCATGGACGAAGGCGGATGTCATCGGCGCGGCCCTGAATGAATTTCAGAATATCGTGACGGAAATTGTCACGCGCGTGATTATTCCGCTGCTTCCCGTCTTTATCGCCCTGACGTTCTGCGCGCTGGCCTATGAAGGCGCGATTGTCCGTCAGTTGCCTGTATTCCTGCAGGTTATCGGGCTGGTTCTGCTGGGGCAGGTGATCTGGCTTGTGGTGCTGTATTCCGCGGCGGGGCTTTACTCCGGACGCAATCCGCTGGATGTGCTGCGCTTTTACGGCCCGGCCTGGCTGACCGCCGTGGGAACCATGTCGTCCGCCGCCACCCTTCCCGTGGCGCTTGCCTGCGCGCGCAGATCGCCCGTGCTGCGGCGGGACATGGTGGATTTCGGCGTGCCGCTGTTTGCCAATATCCATCTCTGCGGCTCGGTGCTGACGGAGGTGTTCTTCTGTCTGACCATTTCCCTCATGCTGTACGGTTCCATGCCTTCACCGGGCACGATTATCCTGTTCTGCCTGCTGCTCGGGATATTCGCCATCGGCGCTCCGGGCGTGCCGGGAGGCACGGTAATGGCTTCCCTTGGGCTTATCGGGGGAGTACTGGGCTTCGATGCCGACGGGCTGGCGCTGATGCTCACGATATTTGCCCTGCAGGACAGCTTCGGCACGGCCTGCAATGTGACCGGAGACGGCGCATTGACCCTGATGCTGACCGGATACGCGGAGAGAGGGGGGCCTGCGTCGCCCGTGGAGATGTGACGGCGTTCCGTTTTGCGGTCAGTTCGTTCCCGGCACAGGGCGAAGCCCGTACCTGCGCATTTTGCGGACGATGGTGGAATCGTCCACGCCGAGAACTTTCGCCATTCTGCGGCTGCTGGGATAAAGGCGCGCCGCCTTGAGCAGCAGTTCGCGTTCCGTTTTTTCCAGAGCCTGTTTCAGAGGAGGGATGACGTCGGTGTTGTCGCTGTTTTCCGTATAGGGCGCCCTGTGGTCCCGGATGCCTTCGGGCAGGCAGGACGGGGTAATGGTATCCGCGGAAGTGAGAATGACCAGCCGCTCCATGATGTTTTCCACTTCCCGCACGTTGCCCGGCCAGGAATAGGTCATGAGCATGTTGAAGGCTTCCGGGGAGAGCGTTTTCGCGCATCCGTAGCGGGCATTGTGCTCTTCCAGAAAATGAAGGATGAGCCTGCGCAGTCCTTCGCCCCGTTCCCGTACCGGCGGAACTTCCAGGCGTATGACATTGAGGCGGTAAAACAGATCCTCCCGAAAGCCGCCCTCGCGTACCATGGCTTCAAGATTGCGGTTTGTGGCCGCGATGATGCGCACGTCCAGCGGGATGGGGCGCGTGCCGCCCACCCGGAAAATTTCCTTGGTCTGAATGGCCCGGAGAAGCTTGACCTGAAGCGCCAGGGGCAATTCGCCTATTTCATCCAGAAACAGGCTGCCCTTGTCGGCAAGCTCGAAAATTCCGGCCTTGGTCTTGCGGGCGTCGGTAAATGCTCCCCGCTCGTATCCGAACAGTTCCGATTCAAAGAGCGTGGCGGGTATGGCTCCGCAATTGATGACGCAGAAGGGGGAAAGCGCGCGAGGGCTGAGATTGTGAATAAAGCGCGCCACAACTTCCTTCCCCACACCGGATTCTCCCGCAATAAGCACGGTGGCCGCCGTTTTTGCGGCGCGTTCGGCCATTTCCCGCATATGGGCGTTTTTCGGGGAATCCGAAATGCTGATGCCCATATCCCGGATGGCTTTGGCCGCCTGGGGGGACGATATGTTCTGCGCAGGCTGCGGTTCCGCTCCGCCCGGGGGAGGAGCCTGCATGCAGGTCAGCACCAGTCTCTCTCTCTCTCTCTCTCTCTCTCTCTCTCGGTCACATATAGCTTGAACTAGACAATAAATAATCCATAATAACAGTAGGTTATTTGAAAGATTTTTGTCCGAAAAATCCATTCTGGATAAGTTTTGGATAAGCATCTTGCAGAAATAGGTTTCACTGGCTATCCTGCCTTCATGCAAAGCACAACTAGCCGAAAATACATAAAAACCAAGTTCGAGGGCGTTTTCTGCCGCGAGTCCGCCAAACGCGATCCGCGCACAGGCAAGCCCGATCTCATCTACGCGTTCTGGTACGCCGACCACGATGGCAAAGGCCACTGGAAAACCGTCGGCAGACACAGTAAAGGCATACGCCCATCCACAGCCAGAAAAGAGCGGGCAAAATTCCTTGCCGAGTTTGAGGCCACCGGCATCAATCCCATTGAACGGGATAAAATCACCATCGGGGAGATCGTCGATGCCTACCTTGCCTGGGGCAGAAGCGAAGGAAAGTACGTTGACCAGCACTACAGCCAGTACAGCGCCCATCTCAAGGCCAAAATTCATGCTCTCCCTGTCGTTGAACTGACCCCGAATCTGCTTTCCAATCTCAAGGCGCAGCTCCTGAAAACGCCTACCGGGAATACAAAGCGTAAAAAGGCCACAGGAAATTCCAAATCTGAAACAGGAAAGCGGAAGACTTTGGCTGGACAAACCGTGAACAATATCTTCTCGTTCATGCGTTCCGCCATAAACCGTGCCGTTGCCACCGGCGTGTGGAGCGGCGTCAACCCGTTGTCCACCAAGGGCGGCACATGGAAGATGGTCAAAGCCAACAATGAAAGACTGCGCTTCTTGACCAGAGAGGAAGCCAAGGCTCTTCTGGACGATCTCGAAAAGCGTCATCCGCAGTTGCACGACATGGCTTTGCTCTCGTTGCGAACCGGCCTGCGGCCCACGGAGATTTTCAAGCTGCGCGGGCAGGACGTGGATGCCAACGCCTGCGGCCTCTATATCATTCAGAAAGGGGGAAAACGTGTCTTCGTCCGTGTGCCGGAAGATATGATCCGGATGCTTCAGGCGTACAGGCGCAAGCCAGCGGAACCTATCTTCCAGCAGCCACGCAAAAAGGTGGCGTTTGAGAAAACGCCCGCCTGTTTCCAGACCGCCGTCCGAAAACTCAACCTGGCCCCGGAAAATGGCGACAGCCTGTACGCCGTCACTCTGCACACCATGCGGCATACCTTCGCCTCGTGGTTGGCGCAGTCCGGCAAGGTCACGCTTATGGAGCTGCAAAAGCTCATGCGTCACAAGAATATCACCATGACCATGAGATACGCTCATCTTTTCCCGGGGCAGGAAAACGAAAAGCTCTCGATTATAGGGGATATATTGGCGGCCTGAAAAATCCATCATCTTGATTCCGAAGTTTGGATACGCCCTGATGCAATATACTCTTCCAGCACGGCACGCTCATAGAAAACGCGCCTGACGAAGCTCGTATATGCCGGGCCAATGCCTTCCAGACGCCAGTAGGCGAGCGTTTTCTGGTGAATGCCGAACTCTTTTTCCACGTCTTTTGGGGAGAGCAATTTTTTTGTCGAGCCTTCGGAGGTATTCAGATTTTTATGACCGGCGAGACGCACGGCTTCTATGATAAGTGGGAGTAATTCCTCCGGCGTGGAAAGGATAATGGTGCGTCCATCAAATTCCATACGAAACCTCCTCAATCATCTCCCAACTTTGCACAAACCATGAGACTAATATTTTGAAATCAGTTCGAGTGTTGACTTGAGTTCATTTCGCAAAATAACATTTTCTAAATGTCTGCGTACCCCACTGACGCTGATACCAAGACATTCAGCTATTTGTTCATAGGTATTTCCGTGCATAAAAAGCTCTATTACTTCTTTATCTCTCGGAGAACTTTTGATAGAGCTACTCTCATCAGTACATGATTTAAAGATAAGAAGGAGCTCACGTGTGCTATGAACATCATATAACTTTCTTAGATTAGCGAGGTTCCACCGCACCGTTCCATAGGATATATGTAACGCCATGGCTATTTTTTTTGGGACTTTTTCCTCGAACCAAAAGATTGATTATATTATGCTCAGTTTGATTCAATTTTCGCATGAAATTCCTCCACACTTATAGTTACATACATGTAAAAATGACTACTTATCGCTAGTAGCATGGAGGAAGATCTGCGAGCAGTGGCTTTTTGATAGGATTTTAGAAATCCAGTTTAGATGATTCTGGCTGACTGTTATGAAAATGTTACATCTATATAAAGTGAGTTATTTCCTATTCAAATAGGAAAATGCCATAGTGAAAAAACTTCTAAAATAGTTAATGCACACCAATTTTAGGAATTTTCAAGATTATTATGTCAACATTTTGTTTTGTGTTAAAAAAATAAAACCTCCACCTCCGGCAGGAAGTAGAGGATTTGAAATATGCCTTGGATGCAAAAATATATTTTTATTGTCGAAATATTATTTCAGCGGCCATCCTTGCGGCTTCCACAGCACGCTTTGCGCAGGCTTCAAATTGTTCCGGCGTGCCGTAAGGCAACCCTTTGTGCAGTACACGGCAACATGTGATGCGGTTATGTTCCACAAAGCGATCGTGCAGTTGCTTGGCAACATGGCCGCACACATCCGGGCAAAAGTCGTTTTCCTTCGTTCTGCCGAAAAGAAAGCCGATAGCCATTTCTCCGCCGATAAGTGCTCCGCAACAACAACCCGCTCCCCCCATGCCCCGTCCGAAGGAGGAGGCCGTTCTGAGGAGTTCCAGAGGACATGAATTGCCGCTTTCTTCAAGCAGAGCCTTGAAGACCGATTCCGCACAGTTGAGTTTGTCGCGTCGGAACAGAACCTCGGTCTTTTGTTCCACACGGTCAGGAAAGTCACTGGTAAACATAACCGCTGTTCTCCCATTCAAATTTGCAATCATGATGCGCGGACGATTTCTGGAAGAGTCCTGAAAGGAATGCGCTTATAGGCGACCGCAGGTTTGCCGACCATAAGGGCCGCATAGAGTTTATGGCCTTTCGGCACTTGTATCTCTGCCGGAAGCCCATAGGCGCAGGCTTCAATGAGCATCCCAGCCCAGGCAGGAACCCAGGTGAAAAGAAGGAAAGGTTAGTTCCAGGTAACAGGCTGCCGTAGCGCAATCCGTTTCGGAAAGAATCCGCTCAGGAGCATGAATGAGAATGAGGCAGTGCGCCCCGCGAAACAGCGTATCATGCCCATTGCGGACATTTTTCGTGTGGTTTGGATAGATATGGTGCTCTTCCATGTGGCGAACAGTCGCGTACAGGAGTTTTTCAACTTTGTCGCGACCGTTGATGACAATGTAGGAAACCTGCCGGGCGTTGTGGGCTGTCGGCGCATAGGCCGCCAACGAGAGTACCTCGTCTAAAAGTGTATTTTCGATAGCGGATGGCTGAAAATTGCGTATGGCACGGCGGGTCTTCAACAGATGTTGCGCCATGAATGCGGAAACGGGGGGATCGGCGGCCTCAAGTTTATCAGGCGCTATGCCATCAAGAGTAATGGCTCCTTCAGGGCAAACTGCGGCGCAGTGCCCGCAATGAACACAAAACGATTCCCGATCTGGTTCCACATACGGCACCCCGTTTGGCCCCGGCGTAATCAGGCCGCAGACGCATCCGTCCGCACAGAGTCCACAATGATGACATGCCGTGGCATCAACAGTAAAAAACATATTTGTCCCTCTCTCTTTGTAGTATATTCCATCGTTTGTCGTGAAAAACAGTTCTGCCCCGGACTGCTGCCCGAGTCCGGGGCAGAATCGCTCAGTTCGTCTTTTCCTTGAAGAAGAACATGAAAACAGCGCTGACAATCATCATGAGCATACAAAGCTGAAAGGCGCTTGCGTAGGCGTCCGCTCCGTACACCGAGCCGATCTTGCCATGTGAATCTATGATGAGTCCGCAGATGTACTGAAAAAAGGCGGCGCCTACGGCAATCCCCATATTCAGGCCGCCCACGGCGGTGGCGGCGTAGCGGGGTTCCGTTGTTTCCTTGACGCAGGCGAAGCAGACCACAAAGAAGCCGCCGGTAAAGCCGAACAGGGCGAACAGAAGATAGAGCAGCGTCGGCGTACTGATGGAGGCGGTGAAGAAAGCCAGCGGGATATATGTCAGCGTATGGAGGACGATGCCGAGCAGCAGAACGTTCTTTCTGGAACGGATTATCTTGTCGGAGAGCCAGCCGCTGACCGGGCATCCCATAATCATGCCCAGGGTGAAGAACATGACGATGGACGAGGCGACATCCTTGCTCAGTCCGTAGACATCCTGCAGATAGGGACCCGACCACAGCCCTCCCACGTTCATCAGAGTGCCGTAGTACAGGGTGCTGGCGATAGTGACCAGATAAAATCTGTGTGTCCTGAAGACTTCTTTCAGCGCGGAGCGCATGGAAACGGTTTCCTGTGATGTGGCGGCAATTTCCGGGAAGCCGCATTCCTTGGGCGTATTGCGGAGAACCATCCAGGCAAGGATGCCGGAGAATAGTGTATAGGCCGTGACGAACCAAAAGGCGTCGCGCCATCCGGCCTGTTCGATAAGCCACATGAGAGGGCGAGTGGAAAGAAGCGCCCCCAGATTGCCCACGGCCAGCAGTATGCCGGAACAGGTAGCCAGTTCATTGGGATAGAACCAGTCGGAAAAGATTTTCATGGCTCCCACAAACACAACGCTGACGCTCAGGCCGATGATGAAACGACCAAGGGCCAGGGTGGGCACGCCATGCCCCATGACAAAAACAGCTGTCCCCGCGGAGGCGCAAATCAGGCCGACAGCAATGATTTTACGCGGCCCGAAGGTATCCGAGAAAAGTCCGGCGGGTATGCAGCCAGCCGCCTGTGCCCAGAAATACATGGAGGCCATGATGCCAAGATCGGTCGCGGCCAGTCCCAACTCGTCGGCCATGACCGGCCCGACAATGGCAGGAGCGACTCTCTGGAAAAAAACAACCAGATAGCCGACGGAAATAGCCAGGAACAGAATAATCCGTTTTCTACGATAAGCTGCATTGGTATCCATGATGCTCCTCTCAGACCCGGTTGACCAGCAGTCGCCCTTCCTCAAATTGTAATTCAAAGTTTTCTCCGTACTCATCAAGCACTTCGCGGTTCGCTATAAATGAGACGCCCTCCACCACAACAAACGCATCTTCACTTTCATCCCGCTTGTCGATGCTCGGCCCGAGCATCTTTTTTGCGTGTCAGCCGCCTCCGAGAACGTACTCTTTCAGGCGAACGCAGGAGTCCGGTTCTTCATTCCGCATCAGCGCGGCCAGTTTCTCAAGAACAGCCTTGTCGGCCTTTACCGTCAACATGGGGCACTCTCCGGTTGTGGTTACACGATTTCCGTTTCCAGCCCATGCACGGCAAAACGTTCAAGCACGCCATGCAATGCGTCGGGAGCGTATTCGCGAACATCCGGCTGCGACAGGCCGAGAGCGTTATACTTGCTGCTGCCGAAGGAGTGGCAGGGCAGGACGTCTACATGATGCACCCCATACGGCTTCAGACGGGCAGCCACGGCGGCGATATTCTCTTCCGAATCGTTCAATCCGGGCATGAGCGGAATGCGGATACGAATTTTTTCGGGAAACTTCTCCAGAGCGATTCCAAGATTACGCTGGATGAGTTCGTTTCCCATTCCGGTGAGTCGCTTGTGCTGCGCGCTGTCCATATGCTTGATGTCGAAAAGGAAAAGGTCGGCCCTGCCGAGCAGCCGCTCAAACAGTTTGGGTTCTGCCTGACCGCAGGTATCAATACAGGTATGCAGGCCCTCATTCAGGCAGGCTTCGACGAGTTCCATGAGAAATGCGCCCTGCATGGTGCATTCCCCACCGCTGAAGGTCACGCCGCCCCCGGAATTGCTGAAAAAGGAGGCATCCTTGCGGATGACCTTCATGATGGCATCGACATCGTATTCCCGCCCCGACATGCTGCTTGCGGTGGTGGGGCATTGTTCGGCGCAAGCGCCGCACCCCACGCAACGGGAAAAATCACGGAGAAACTGACCGCCTTTTTCGATGACTGCGCCATGCGTGCAGACCCGCACACAATGACCGCAGCCGGAACACAGGTTCCGGAAGAACATGAGTTGAGGGGCCGCAGCCTGTGATTCCGGGTTACTGCACCACAGACAGTGCAGGGGACAGCCCTTGAAGAAGACGGTTGTCCTCAGACCGGGGCCGTCATGGACGGACATCCGCTGAATATTATAAATGATTCCTTTTGTGGACATGATGACGGACCTTGGCGGGCAAAGGGTACAGGTCGAGTCTCCCCGCGCGGCGGCGGGAAAAACGGGGCGGATGTTTCCATCCGCCCGACAGTTCAGGGCTGGTTATTTGTATTCGGTACGTTTGATGATTTCGTCCTGCACTCCACCGTCAAGGCGGGTGAAGTAGGCGGAGAATCCGGCCACGCGGACGACGAGTTCCTTGTGGTTCTGCGGATGCGCCTTGGCGTCGACAAGCGTTTCGTGGGAGACGCAGTTGAACTGGATATGGCTGCCGCCCCAGTCGAAATACGTCTTGATAAGGTCAAGCAGGTTACGCGCTCCCTTGGCGTCGGCCAGAGCGGAGGGCAGGAATTTCATATTGAAGTGGTTGGAAACATACCATGTGGTGTCCACAGCCTGGGCCGCGGACTTGATGAGCGCCGTAGGCCCTTCGGTATCCGTGCCGGGCGTGGCCGAAACGCTGCCGTCGGTGAACGCCACTCCTTTCTTGCGCCCGTTGGGGAAGGCGTTCATGATGGAGCCGTAAAGATTGTGGAAGGACAGGGAATAGGCATCAAGGTAGCAGTGCTTGCCGAAATAGTTCGGGCCGCATTCGGTATAGATCGTCTTGAAATCCTCAAACAGCCTTTGCACATAGGCGTCGCTTTCGGGGTCGTCATTCCCGTACTTGGGCACATCAAGGCACATCTTCTGCATGTCTTCATAGCCCACCCAGTCAGCTTCCAGGGCTTGGCGCAACTTGGCGATGGTGAACAGCTTTTTCTCAAAGACCAGTTCCCTGATGGCGTGCAGGGCGTTGCCCGCGTCCACCACGGTGGAGAGAATAGCCATGCCTTGCGGGTACTTGTGTCCCCCCGCCTCTTCCGTCATGCCGGTTTCAATGCAGCCGTCGTGCAGGGCTGAACGGAAGATGCTGGGAACAATTTTTTCGTGGGCGGCCGTGGAGAGATTGGAATGCCGACGCTGCACCATCATGCCCGCCTTGATCTGCTGACGGACGGCTTCGTAAAGTTCCTCGTAGTCCTTGAAGTCGTTCGCTTCCCCGGTTTGCGGGCCGAGCTGCTTTCTGGTGGTGGGATCCCATCCGTTGTACAACGCCAGCTCCACAAACTTGGCGGCGCAAATGGCGTCCTCGCCGGCGATGTACGAACCGGCTTCGGCAACACCGCTGGCCACGCAGCCGAAATTGGCCACATTGCGCGCTTCTTCAATGGTGACGCCGTCCGGCCCGAAATGCAGCAGGTTACGCGCCACACCTATGGCCGTGTTCATGAACTGGGGCTGGCCGCAGCCCGTGCGTATCACCTCCACGGCCTTCATGAGATAGGCTGGTTCCATCATGGGCGTGTACCACAGGGCCAGCGTGGGCTGGATGTTCTGCATCCGGGCCTGTACTTCCATGATGACCATTTCATAGTCGTTGCTGGCGTCCTTGCCGTCAGGAGTGAGTCCTCCGATGGCAAGGGTTTGCCCGGTGTGGCCGGAAAGGGCTTTCTGATGGGCCATGCCGGAATAGGTGCCGAGTTCCGTGTGACGGATGAACAGGAAGCAGGTCAGCTTGTTGGCTTCGTCGCGGGTGATGCGGCCTTCCTCGATATCCTTCTTGTAGAAAGGATACATGAACTGACCGAAGCGGCCCGGAGAGTTGGCGCAGCCCATCTGTTCGATTTCCACCAGCAGGTGCGCGAACCAGTACGATTGAATGGCCTCGCGGAAATTGTGGGCGGGATTTTCGGGAACCCAGCGGCAGATTTCGGCGGTTTCCAGCAACTCGGCTTTCTTTTTGGCGTCGCTTTCCTTGGCGGCCGTTTCTTCGCACAGGTCGGCATAGCGATGCGCCCACTTGACGAAGGCCTCAAGAACAATCTTGATGCCCTGCAGGAAGGCCAGCTTGCGGTAGTCGCCGCTCTGATGCCGGAGCTTGCTCATGCTCTGCTCGACTTCTTCCAGGACGCCGCGCGCGCCCTTTGTCAAAATCATGTTGTAGTTGGCGCAGCCGGAGCCAAGCGACACGTTCATGACGTCATAGAGCATCCCGGACTTGATATAGGGACGGGGATCGACATCGTACAGCTTCTTGTAGTTTATGTCGGCCGTGTCGCGGACGGTGCGTCCCTTCCATTGATTGTACACGCCCATCATGAGGTCTTTGGTTTCGTCAGGAATGACGATTTCTCCCAAAGAGCAGATTTTGGCCATGTCCATCTCATCCTTGATCCAGTCGCAGCTCCATTCGGGGTACGCATAAAGACCACAACGGATGCTGGTCAGCGTGCCGACAATGGGGTTTTCATCAAGGAAAAGTTTCTTGGTCAGCAGAAGGCGCTCCAGAAGTTTGGCGCGGAGCAGAACAGGTTCCTCTCCCGGATTTTCTTCATACACAGTTTTAAGGACGCTCAGGCGTTCGGGATCCATCTGCTGATTGGTATCGGTCACGATTCCCTTGCAGAGGCGAATGCGATCATCTGCCGTCGCCCAATCGATGGCATAGGTTCCGTGTCCGGCCTTTTCCGCCGTAAGGGCGGCTTCCGTTTTTTTCGGAGTAAACATGGCAATCTCCTTGGTGTGCGAGTGGATTGAGACGAGAGGAAAATTCCTCTTTTGTTGAGTGGCAGACCGATGACTGCCAATCCCTCTTCCCGGCTGTGCAAAGGGAAGACATTGCTCCTTATGAAAAAAAAGTGCCATATTTCACAGCTTTACAAAAATACTTTTATTTTGAATGGTTATGATATGTGGTTAAAGATGCCGTATTTTTGATTGTCCTCATGTAAGGTCAAATTTGACCTTATATGAGGACATTGCTATCCTCAGATAAGGACAGTTCGATTGTTTGAACGTGTGGACTCGGCTCTTTGTTCACAACGCGCACAAAACGAAGTGCGTTGTACCTGGAGCGGGCATGGGGAAAGCAGGCGGGTCGGGAAGGTTGTTTTTCAAGGAGCCGAAAGGATGACGACGCTTCGCGAAGAGTTTTTTGCTTCAGTCAACGTCAATATTGATATTCTTGAGCTGTTGCATTCAGGAATTGCTATTTTCAACCATCGGGCAAAACTTATGTTTGCCAACGCGACGTATAAAAAGATGTATCGCCTTGACGATACGTGCATCGGCCTTGATGCGATGGAGTTCTTTCTAACGGCGAAACAGGGTATCCTTGAGGTGCTGAAAACCGGGGAGGCAAATTCCTGCGCGTCTGTCTCCATAAACGGCTTGTATGGTGTGACGTACAGGTGGCCCCTTCGGGATCGGGAAGGCCGGGTCGCCGGGTGCATGACGGAAAATATCTCCGTATCGCCCATGAAAGACAAGATACATGAAATGCAGAATATTATTGATGAACTGGAGAATTATAACAGTTTTTCCACAACGCTCTATCCTCGGCAGAGTACGGAAATCATCAGCTTTGATTCCATTGTGGGCGAGAGTTCCTCCATGCGCCTTCTCAAGGAAAAAGGAAAACGCTTTGCCCGAAACAATGAGCCTATTCTTATTCTTGGAGAAAACGGCACCGGCAAGGATTTGATCGCGCAGGCCATTCATACGGCCAGTTCACGACATGCCAAAAATTTTGTTGCCGTGAATTGTGCCGCCATTCCGCATGAACTTATGGAGTCGGAGTTGTTTGGTTACGAAGCCGGGGCGTTCACCGGCGCGAAAGCCTCCGGCAAGCAGGGGCAGTTTGAGTTGGCTGACGGGGGGACCATTTTTCTTGACGAGATAGGGGAAATGCCGCTTACCCTTCAGGCCAAGTTGTTGAGAGTGCTGGAGAATCACGAGATAAAAAAGCTGGGAGCAGCCAGTGCGCGTTATGTGGATTTTCGTTTGGTGTCAGCTACGAACCGGAATTTGGAACAGATGGTGCAACAGGGAAAATTTCGCGAAGATTTGTACTATCGCCTGAATCTTTTTGATCTGGTTGTTCCTCCATTACGGGAGCGCATTGCCGATATCCCTCTGTTGGCCTATTCCATTCTTTCCGGCCTGTTGGGGCCGGAACGCGTTAATACCGTACGCATAGCAAAAGAGGTGCTTTCCCTTTGCAGCACACACCCCTGGAGGGGAAATGTGCGCGAACTGCGTAATATTCTGACCTATGCTCTTTATTCCATGAAGGAATACGAAACGGAACTTTGTCTTCGGCATCTGCCTGAACGTTTTTTTCACAAGGTTGATAATGAATTTTTGTCCAGCACATTGATGGATGAAGAGATCCAGGGACAAAAATTCGTTCCTTTTCCGACCGTCCCCGAAAAACTTTCGGAAAGCAGACTGGAGGCGGAACGAAGAAGTATTTTGGAAGCGTTGAAAAAGTGCGGAGGAAACAAGGTGAAGGCTGCCAAACTTTTGGGAATAGCGCGAAGCTGTCTGTATAAGAAAATTTCCATCCTTGATATAAAGGATTATGCTGTATTCAATGATGATTGATTTTATTTTTCCGCCGTGTAATCGCATTTTCTGCATTGAGCGATGCTCAGTCCGCTGACTTCCTTGTGATAGGCTCCTGACCATCGACAGATATTCTGGAGTATAGGAACTACGGAACTTCCTTTTTCCGTAAGGCTGTATTCCACGCGAGGGGGAATTTCATCGAACTGCACACGCTTTACCATTCCGTCGGCAATCAGCTCCTTCAGGTTTTGCGCAAGCACGGCATCGGTGATATTCGTCATTTCTTCCCTTAACTTGCCGTAGCGCAGGGTGTCCTGGTGAGCCAGCACGCAGATGATACGTGACTTCCATCTCCCGCCAAACACATCCAGCCCGTACTCCAACGGGCATCGGATATCCTTTTCCAATTTGGCTTGATACATGAATTTCCTCTGTCTGAATCAGATGTCGAATAGAGGCATCCTATGCAGACATACCGCCGTCGGCAAGTTACTATGAAATTTATGAGTAACTCATAAATTTGCGGATGTCTTTTCTTTTGCCAGTAACCGTCTATTCTTTCCCCATCCGGCGAAAAAAGTCGGCAACATCGTATTATAACAGGAGTTTCATCATGGAAGTCAAGGCTTATCTCGAAATCACCATGCGGATCGACAATGCCAACCGCCCTGCGGCAGCCAAAGTCTACACCGACTACCGCGCTCCTTTTTTGGATACCATCGAAGGCGCTCTCACGAAAGAGCTGCTCGTTCGTGATGAGGATGTGCAGGTTCTTCACGGATTTGACACGGTTGAACACGCCGCTTCCTATCTGAACAGTGAACTTTTCAATGCCGATGTCGTCAAGGGACTCAAACCCCTCTGGAGCGCCGAACCCGATGTGAAAATTTACACTGTAGCGTAAGTTTTATTGTCCAAGAGAGGCATAGCGTGAAAAACGGTATGGCCTCTTGTATACCCATTCTCTTGCAGATCCATTTCAAACTATACGCCGTGGATCATATACCCCGTTGAGTATATACTCAGCGGGGTTTCTCTGTAATGGGAGACTAAAAATTGCCTGCCTGCCATGATAAATCCCATAGCCAGAGTTCCGTTTTTTCACCATCATTATCTGACTCCTGCCAAGAAAATTTTTTCTGATAAAGCGGAAGGAATACTCCGGCACTCCAGTCAGACATAGCCCGCTGAAGAGCCAGTCGGAGAGCATACCCGAAGCCCGAAGTGAAGATTACGGCAAACATGAATGCTGCCATCGAGAAAGGCGTTCAGGAATCTTCTCTAATTTTTCAGAGGAATATCATGGGATCGAATGGAGGGGGCGGGATTCGCATCGGTTTCGGGCTTTGCTTTTGTCGGTTTTTTATGGGGTTGGGATGCCCCATTCTCCGCCATCAGAAACTTTTCCGTAAGGTACGCTGGAATAATGATGCCCGCGTTTTTCAGCATCATGCTCAGTTCCTGTGGTGTGTAGCCTTTCTTGAAGGCTTTGCGAAAATCCCTCTCCAATATTCCGGCAGCCTCTTCCCGTGTTTTTCTGTTGTCTTTGACCGGCAGATCGTTGAGCAGTTTTTGGGCTTGTCTGATTTGCTCTGGCCGTATTGTCCCGCCTTTTTTCACGGCTTCTTCTCCTTTCCGAGGATTTTGCAACACTATAGGCGAAATCTTCATATTCCTACAATTTCGCCACTGCACGAGGCGGGTTCTTCGTGGCAGGATGGGGGTTGTGCTACACGCACAACCCCCATCCTGCCAGAGGACTACGCCCTCTGGACTCCCGGAATGCTCGGCGCTGCGCTTCTTGCATTCCAAAGGCCAGGGCATGAAAGACAGAAAGAAGGAAGACGGCGGCCGGAGCGCCGCGCGGAAATGGGTGACGATCCGCGTCACCGAAAGGGAAAAGGCGCGTCTCACGGAGCAGGCGGAAATTTCCGGGCTGTCCCTGTCGGAATACATGCGGCGGCGTTTTTTCGGAGGCAGGCTTGCCGCGCATCTCGACCTGAACGCCATCGCGGAACTGCGCCGGATCGGCGGCCTGCTCAAGCACAATTTCGAGACGCTTCGGCAGGCAAATGCGCCGCCGGACATTATGAAACGACAAGAAGACGCCCTGCTAAATCTGGTCTGGGCCATTCAGAAAATCTCGCTGCACTTCCATGATCGTCAAGAAAATAAAGAATACGAAGACTGACAAGCCCAAGACGTGGCAGATAGGCGATTTGGTGGATTACATCCGCTTCCCCCACAACAAAAAGCCACAGGAAAAGATCGAATGTGCGGGCGGGAGGAATTTTCTGTCCTCCACGCATGTGGGGCAAAAAACGGAAATGATCGCTCTGGCAAGGGAGTCAGCGCACAGCAGAATGCCGGTCAGCCACTGGATATTTTCCTGGCAGGAAGGGGAACAGCCCACACGAGAACAGGTTGAGGAATTGGTGGATCTGTTCCTTGAAAAAATGGAACTGATCGGACATCAGACTGTGCATGGCCTGCACTATGACACGGACAATTATCACCTGCATATCGCGGTCAACAGGATGAATCCGGAAACGGGAAAGGTCGTACTTCCTTTCAACGGATTGGACATCCGCGAGGCGCATAAAATTGTGGCGTTCGTTGAGCATAAACAGGGATGGGTCAGTGAGGAAAGTTCCCTGTACACCGTACTGGAAGACGGAGAGCTGGCGCGAAGAAGAACGGCCAGAGAGATCAAACCGAAGCAGGCCGCGCTGGATTTTGAACACGCCACCGGCGAAAAATCCGCCCAGCGCATCGCACAGGAACGCGGGCATTCCATCATACAAAACGCGCAATCGTGGGCCGAGCTGCATGAGAAGCTGGCCGGAGTTGGTTTGCGTTTCGAGAAAAAAGGTTCCGGGGCTATCATCTTTGTGGGCGACATTGCCGTGAAGGCATCTTCCGTGGATCGCGCCTTCAGCATGGGAAAGCTCTGCAAGTGTTTGGGGGATTTTGAGGAAGGAACGTACCCCGATGACCAGGGAAAGATTGCCCCGGAGCCGGTAAGTTCCGTCAATCTCAAAGAATGGAAGGCGTATCAGGAGGCGTTTGCCGGGGCGCCGGACAAAGCGGGAGCAGCGCAGAATGCCGAGCTTGCCCGGATGAAGGAACGGCACCGAATGGAGAGGGAAAGGGCGCTTTCCCGCTTGGCGAGATACGGTTTGCCGGTTCTGAATATCGCCCGGCATTGCCTGATGATGCAGCAGAGAGCGGAACGGCGCTCTTTGCGTTCTGGCCGGAAAAAGGCGCGTGGCGGCAAGCCGCGTTTTGAAACCTGGTTACGGGCGCAAGGATTGTCCCGGCAGGCCGAGCGTTGGCGACACCGCGCGGCATGGGAACAGGCGAGACACACCCCGCCCGCCCCACAACGGACAGCGGAGGAAGCGGAAGCCATGCGCGAACTTGAGGATTTCAGAAGGTATGCCGATGCGGTCAATGCGGAACGCTACCGCGTGACCTGCATCAGGATGGACGAGGATGGCAAAAAGACCTTCATTCTGGACAAGAAAGGCGGCATGACCAGAGGCTTTTCCCCGGACGAACTGGAGGGGTACATGCCGGAAATGCTGCGCTTTCAGCGGCGTGGCGAAAATATCTACTACACGCCGCTGTCCGAGGGCAGGCATCACATCCTCATTGACGACATGACCCGCGACAGTCTGAAACGGTTGCAGGAGGACGGCTTCCGGCCCGCCGTGGTGCTGGAAAGCTCACCGGGGAATTACCAATGTCTGTTGACCATTCCCAGGCTGGGCACGGAGTTTGATCGGGACGTGGGCAACCGCATCACGGAGCGCCTGAACCGGGAGTACGGCGACAAAAAGTTGTGCGGCTGCATCCATCCCCACCGAGCGCCGGGCTTTAAGAACCGCAAGCCGAAGCATCGGCGGGAAGACGGTTCGTTCCCGCAAGTGAAGCTCCTGTTTGCGGAGCGTCGGGAGTGCGGCAAGGCGTTGGCTCTGGCCAGAAGGATTGACCACGAGTATGCGGAGGCCGCCGAGAAACGGAAGGCTGAACAGCGGAGGTTTACGATGCCGGACGTTCGGCCCGGCGATCCGGCAGCGGCCTATTATGCCCACCTGGAGAATATTCGCAGGCATCTGACCATTGAGGATTACTCCCGCGTGGACGCCATGATCGCTTTGCGGCTTCGTTCCAATGGCCACAGCCGGGAGAGCGTGGAAGAAACTATCCGCGCTTGCGCCCCAACCATCAGGGAAAAGCAGACCGGTCGCAACTGGCAGCGGTATGCCGAGAGAACGGCGGAGTACGCTTTTGGCCCGGCAGGAGACAGGGATTTGGTAAGGAATGAGCGGTATTGGGATTTGTGGAAAAGTGTGGAAGGCATTAAAAAAGAGGATAGAAGTACACTGCGGACAAAGATGCGGTGAACTCTCCAGAACGCCGGATATTGCGGATAACGATAGATTCCGCTAGCGTATCCCACATTGAAGGAGCGATTTCATGAACGAACTTGTTGATCTCTCTTTTTATAATCAAATCAAGGAAATTTTGGCGACTGCCCGCCAGAAGGTCTACGCTACTGCCAATTTTGCTATGGTAGAGGCATATTGGAATATCGGGAAACAGATTGTGGAAAAGCAAGGGGGAGAGGCACGAGCTGAGTATGGCGCGAGCCTGATTTCCGAGCTTTCCAGGTTGATGACTGCTGATTTCGGCAAGGGGTTCACGGCTTCGAACCTTAAGAATATGCGCCAGTTTTATTTGACTTTTCCAAATAGCTACGCACTGCGTAGCGAATTAAGCTGGACTCATTATCGTTTGCTGATGCGCGTGGAGAGCGAGCAGGCCCGGCAGTTTTATCTTGATGAATGCTTGAAATCCGCTTGGAGCACACGACAATTGGAGCGGCAAATCAACAGTTTTTTTTATGAGCGGCTTTTGTCCAGTCAAAAAAAGGAAGAGGTGTCAGCGGAGATTCATGCACTTGAACCTGCAAAACGACCTGATTGTATTATCCGTGACCTCTATGTACTAGAGTTTTTTGATTGGTGTATTTGTAATGTGTAATCTGAAATAGCCATATATGGACTATTTTAAAAAATGGTAGGATTGATACCAAAACATATAACACAAACGAAGGTAGTTTATTATGTTTGTAAAGGCTTTTTTGTCACATAGTAGTAAAGATAAAGAAATCGTAGGAGAAGTTGCAGTCAAACTTTCAAGGGCTAACTGTGTTTATGATGTCTTTTCCTTTGAAACAGGTGAGGAATTCTCAGTATCGATCGAAAAAGGATTAAACTCATCAAAAATATTTGTTTTATTTGTTGGAAAAGATACCTTGGAAAGACCCTATGTTCAGGAAGAAATTACCTTGGCGGAAGAACTTTACAAACAAAGCCAATTAAAAAAGAGTGTCGTTTTTATTATTGACCCTGAAGTTGATACTAATTGTCTTCCTGCGTGGTTAAAAAGAATAAAATATGAAAAGACTGATGAGCCTAATCATATGGCTAGAGTCATTAAAAAATTGATGGATGATATAAATAAATCCCCTAGACATTTCATTGGCAGAGATCGTGACGCAGAAAAATTTGAAGAAATATTTAGTGATTATAATAAAGCGAAAAATATTTATTTTATAACAGGAATAGTTGGGATTGGTCGTAAAACTTTTACACGAAGAATGCTTCAAGATAAATTATCCATACAATTTTCATATTGTGTTGATGTGAGCAGTGGTGATGGTGCTCTGGAAATGGCATTAAATGTCATGGATTCGTTAGGTGAAAAATGTAATTATCCAGATCTTTTTAGTTTTATTAATGCTAAACCTAGAGTGGAGCGTATAAAATTTTTAGTAACAAAATTAGATGAACTTTTGAAAAGGGGAGAATGTATTATTTTTTGCGACAAGGGTGGTATATTACATGCTGATGGAACTATAGATGAAGAAATGAGTGAAATATTAAGTGCAATTTCAGAGTGTCAACAATTACCTGTCTTCTTCAATACTACCATGCGACCTCCTCTTAGTCTTAAGTTTAGGCAGCAACATCTTCAGTATCTATCACAGTTTTCAAGCAGGTTATTGCTGGATAACCTACTCCCTAGAATAGAATTTGACAATGATGATAAGGAAAGAATCATTAATAGAGCAGCCGGTTACCCTCCTGCTATCATTTATGCTGCTGAATTGGTAGCACATTATGGACCTCAGGCCGATTTTTTAGACAAAATAAAAGATAGTACATATAGTATTCTTTCTCAATATATTTCTTCATTAAATATTGAGGACTCTGATGAGATTAAGTTACTTGCTCTCCTTTGTCGCTATACTCCTGTTCCATTTTTACTTATAAAAAAATATTTAGAGAAAACAAGCGAACTAACTTTTAATATAGTTGAAAAATTTATTAATGCTTCCATTCTTGAAGTGAATGAATCTAATCTTTATGAAATTTCAAAACCGTTAGAATATACAATATCAAAATTTGTTGAGAGTTATCTTCCAGAAGTTAACCACTCAGCCGTGAGGGATATTTTATACGAATTAATTGAAAAAGAACAAGATATCGAAGGTTCTTTACTTTTTAGGCGTCAGCTTACAAGGTCAAGGATGTTTCTAAAAGAAAAATACAATAATGTTGATATGTTCTCTTTTGTTTCTGATATCCAAAATATGGCGGAAACAGCATATAATGAGAGAAATTACAAAGAGGCTATTGAATATTCAAGAATAGTTATAGGTGAACGTAAAAAAATGATTGAAGCACATGAAATACTTATAAAATCACTTGTGAGAGAAGAGGATTTCTCTGATGCCAAAAAATGTATTAAGACATATAAGAATTTTGCTCAACCTAAATCTATTCATTTTCTTGAGGGATTTCTTAAAAGATACCAGGATGATTTTGAAGGGGCTATAAAATCATATAAAAAGGCTCTTGAGAATGGATATACAAGTGCTTCAATTTATAGGGAGTTAGCTCAATGCTTTATTTTGATGGATCAAGATGAAGATGCATTAAAATATGCTACAATAGCATATGAAAAGCAGGAAAATAATATTTTTATAATGGATATTTATGCAAATGCTCTTGCTCGTAACAGAAAAATTAGTGATGCACAAAATATTATAAAAAGGATGATGTATCTTTCAAAATCTGATTTTGTATTCCAACGTGCAGCAGTTTTTGAGTTATCTTATGGTGATCCAAGAATTGCTCTAGGGTTAATAAATGATTCTATACGCATTTGTAAACGAGTAACTTTTGACATGATGGCTCAGAAAGTTATTATTGAATGTGCATGTGATGATAGTAGAGAAGCAAGATCTACATATGAAGATATGATAAAGCAATTTCCGCATAAGCGAAAAGAAATGCAGAAAGCTTTACTTATGAACATATATTTTCTTGAAGGAGAACGTGAGAGTGCAATGATGATTTATAATGAGATAAAGCAGAGCAAATTGGTATTTGTTAAAAAAATTATAAATTTTATAAACGAAAAATTTAGATTATAACGTAAGTTTAATAGGGAGTATTGTTATTGAACTCGCTTGGGTAAGCTCACAGACACCTGCTCATTGAGAAATTTTTCCACATAGACGCTATAATCGCCCTGTGGCTGCGCTCTAACCGACCGTGACTCCGGACTATCCGGGAAAAGCAGAGCAGGCCGGGCGCAATTGACAGCGGTATGCCGAGAGAACGGCGGATTACGCCTTCGGCCCAGCGGGAGACAGGGATTTGGCAAGGAATGAACGGTATAGGGAAATATGTAGAGGAAGGTTGAGGGTGGGGAGGAAAAGTGGCGGCTCCAAGTGAGGATGCGGTAGGTTTATGACTGGCTCAACTGATTCCCCAAAAACTATCCTGTTCCCAATGCCGAGAGAAACCTAAGTCTTGGGCAAATTTTGAGGGGAACTCATCAAAAAGTGCTTTCAGTCGAGAACTCCATGATGATGTGGGGGCGATATTTTTGAGAAAATATTGCATAATACACGCGGAAGCATAATAATTCCCCGAATCGGCTGAAAAATCAGGACAAAAGCGAGGCGGATTTTTTTGCAATTCTGGGCGTCGTGTATTTCTGCGATGCCATATCATCCCATGATGAGCGCATACATTACGCAATAGAGCAAGTGAAGAAATCCATGAAGTCATAAGATTGGCGGGAAGTCCAAATTCCAAACCGATAATCTTTTGCTCTATGCGAACAAGCATGGGAAGAGCCTTACACCATTCTCCCATCGAAAGATGTTCCATAACGATCCATGAAGGTGGAAAAGGTGGTAATGTATAATTTTTATAGTACAATGATACTTCATGGGATTGGTATCGTGGATTATTCTTGCGTATTTCATCAGCAATAACATTTTGAAATGTAGCAGCATAAGATATATCTTTAAATAATTGGGCATTCATGAACCAGTGTGGGCCGTGCCGTTGGCTGAGTAAATCCGACATCACGGTTCTGACCGCTACTTCTATGCGCTCTATGGCATCCAAAGAGAGTAAGCGCAGCCTGCGATCAAAAACATAGATAGCCCAGAGATCTTCGTAGGTAATCCCTGTCCTGAAATTTCCCTGTTGATCCCGCAAAAAGCGTGCGTAACGATTCAACCGGTGGTAGCCAACAGTTTTGATTTGGCGCTGAGCGTGGGATATGTCGGGAATAAATAAACCTTGTGAGCGCCAACGCTCAATCAGATCTGCCGGAGAAAGGGCGGGGAGAGAATATTGCATATAAAAAAGCCGCGCTGTCATTCGCATCACTTTTCTCACTGAGGAGAAAAGGCTAGGCGCAGCGCGGACTGTTAAAACCAAGATTAAATCGTGGCGGTACGCCTGTCAAGTGAATAGATGTCTTTTTGCCTATATATGCAGAAGGTTTTGAGATCGTCAAGCGGGAAGTTGTTCATTCTCCAGTGATGGGGAAGGAACGGCAGACAAGTTTTGAATATGCCTGCCGTTCTGCCCGGTTACACTACGCCGAGGCCACCCCCACCACCATATCCGCCACAGCGGCGCAGACATCGGCGTTCACGAGGAAGGTGGCATCCTCTTCCGCGCCTTTTTCCGCTTTGGGCAGTTTCAGGCCAGACACAGCCAGTCCTGCATCCAGCGTGAATTCCAGTTGTCGGTCGGGATCGGCGTCCGAGGTGGCTACCAGGTGCAGTTTCTGGATAGCCATGCCTTCCTCAAGCGCCTGAGCCACGGCGTTCAGGCTGTTCTGCACGGCGACGGCAGACTTTTCTTCGGCCTGTTCGGAAGCGGCCAGGCTGGCGGAACCCATCGGGTGCAGCGTGTAGCCTTCGCAGGGGTAGCCTTCCCCGCGCAGGATGGCGGCAAAGAGCTTCGGCATATCCCCCGCAGGCGTGATGGGGGTAACATCCATGCCGAAAGTCGTCTTGAACAGCTCCAGCACCGGTTGAACGGCTTTTGCGGAAGCCGATCCCACAAGCAGGCGTCCCTTTTCCGCATCCCACAGACAATCAATGACGGACGGCACGAATTCCGCTCTGGCGGTCAGCTTGGCGGTAATGGCCTCTTTCAGTTCCTTTTTGCGCTTGCCGCCCACCTTTTTGCCGGAGGCGATTTCCTCCCGCACAGCTTCGGCAAGCTGAAGCCGGATGACGGCTCCGGACGTCTTGCGCGTATCCAGCCGGAAGGAAAAGCCCATGAAACGGGCATCCACGGAGGCCAGTTCAAAACCGTCGGTATCCAGCGGATCGCCAAGGCCCACCCAGCCGAAGCGCCTGCCGTCCGCGTCGATTTCGGGAGTGAAGGCATGTTGCCGCAAGGCGTCCAGGTCAAGCGAGGTGGGGGAATCGGCCTTGCAGACCATCAGGGCTGTGCTGGAAGACATAAAACCGGACATGAGAACTCCTTGTTGTTGTATTGGTTGAATTGACAAACCTGTTTTCGTTCACCGTAACCCCGCACGATATGACCGGCGGGGGCTGCTTACCGCATTCGCGGTCGGGAAAATGCCATGCCGCGCACATACCCTGTGGTTTGCCCGGGCGCGGGAGCAGCCGGACGTTCCGCAGGCGTCTGATAACCGCCGACGAACTCCAGGGCCTTATCCAGTGTGTCGAATTGAGTATCCACCGTGCGCGAGCCGTCGATCAGATTGTACTTTTCATACTGAACATGCAGACCTGTCTGATTGTCGGCGGTTTGAAAAATCCGCATCTGGAAGATGCCGCCATCGCCCGCGTCCATTGTTTTGGAATGTTCATTCTTGCCGTAAAAATCACTGCCGGTAGGATGAAAACCGGCGTTGGCAAGTCGGTCATGGTATGATTGGGAGGCGTCGGGGCTTGCGGGAAAGCGCTCCACGGCCTGCGTCATGGCCTCGGCTATGCCACGCATTGCCGCATCCTGCCGGGCAACGGCCATAGCTTCCTCCACTGTCCTGAATTTTTTGGAAACAGCATAGGGCGAGGCTGCCAGGCATGTCTGCCAGCAATCATCATTATACAGGGTATAAGAAGGCCAGCGAGTGGAGTTACGAAAATGGGCACGTTCCAAAGTATGATATTTGGAATGATCGTAAGCAACATACTCGATTTTGGAATCTCCTTCACCAAATGCCAACACAGTTTTTGGTATGGGAGGGAAGGAATAACGCCAAGTCTCCGTTTTTTCGGGTTGAGGTTCCTTGAGGCCCCGCTGTGCGGCATCTTCGCGGGCAGCGGCCAGGGCTTCCTCCATCGTCTCGAATCTTTTGAGATGGACGCCACGCGGGGCGCTGGATGTGGTGTGCCACTGGCCGTCCTCATACATCCCCTGTCCGAGTGAACCGACGTGCTCGCTGAAATAGGTGCGGTGCAGAATATACCTGTTTTTCAACGTTTGGCCATTGTGCTGATTGGACACGGTGTATTCCGTTCTGCTTTCACCTTCGCCGTATTTCAGCTTGTAAAACTGTTCCTCCGGCTGTGGCGTTTCCGTTGTTGTCGCTTGTTCAGCGGCAAGAGAGGTTTTCGGCGTCCAGGTGGAAATATAGTTGGCGTCGTCCTGCATCCGCTTCAATTCGCGCATGACAGCGGTATGGTTTTCCCGCGTCAGAGCAAGTTCCTCCTGCTGGGGAAACTTCTTGCCGAGAGCCGCCCTGACCGTTTCCATTTCTGCGATTTCCTGTCGGGCAGTCGCACGTTGCCTTTCTATGGATTCGTCCAGCCCCTTGCCGAGAAAGTTGTCCACACGCTGGAACAGACCGGACAGGCTGAGCTTGTCGTCAAAGCTGTAACGGAGATTGTCGGGCTGGAATTGCTGATCGCCCGCGCCCTGAAGAAGGATGCGGAAACCGTCTTGGGAGGCAAGCCCCATGCTTCTGACAATGGTCATTTTGAAGCCGCGATACGTCCCAAAAAGAACCTTCGCACTGGAGTTTCTGGTAACTTCCTTGATGCCGCCCACCAGAATATCCCGCATCTTTTCGCTGTCCTTGTCTCCCAACACCTTTCCCTCATGTACCAGCTCCACCAGAATTTTCTGTTTTCCCTTTTCCGTTACCGTGCGCGTGTTGGCGTCCCTGAGCCGGATATGTTCGGCATAGTCCGTTTCCGCCTTGGCAAGCCGAGATTCCGTAGAGGCAAGATACTTGAGACGATCCCGCATCCTGTGCTGGCCGCGCTGATGTTGCGAATACAGGGCTTCCAGCTTGCGTAAATCACTTGCCAACTGCACCTGCATGAGGATAAGAGGATTGCCGGAAGCAGCAGCTTTCATTTCCGCCGCATTGGCGGCTTCAGAAGACACATCATCAATCACCCGCTGGAGCAAATCTCCCTTACGAAACTGTTCTATGGCGGATGATTTGTACTCTATGCATTGCCACATCCTCGAATCGTAGGTCTGCTTTGTGGCATAATTGTATATCTGAACAGAGAATGTATCTGGATCGCGTTCGTAAAACATATTTCCCTGACGGATGATGCGTCCATTGCGCTGCTCCAAATCTGACGGACGCCACGGCGCGTCCAGATGATGCGCAGCCACAAGCTTTTTCTGCACATTCATGCCCGCGCCCATCTTGGCTGTTGAGCCGATCAGGATGCGGACGCGCCCGGCGTTCATGTCACTGAACAGTTTTGCTTTTCGTATATCTGTATTGGCGTCGTGGATAAAGGCGATCTCCTCGGCGGGAATCCCGCGTTCCATCAACTTTTTCCGCATGTCGTCATACACGGAGAAATCGCCGGACGAGAGCGCGATGATGGCATCCATGTCAGAGGCCACGGTCGGATCTTCGCCACTGTCGTCATCCGCGTCCGCTCGCTCGGAATCTCCCGCGTCGTCAGAAGATTCAGCCTCCTGCCGTGATGCGGCTTGTTGCGGCGTGGAACCCTTGCCGCCCTTGGGCGTGGACAGATCGCAGAAGACAAGCTGCGTTCCCTTGTCGGCGGAGGTATCGCGCCAGATGTCGTATATCCGCTCAACAGCCGTATTGAGCTTTGACCCTTCAAAGTCATCAGCGGTCGGATCTATAAGCCGGAAGTCCAACCCGGCCTTGCGGGCGTCATTGGTGACCTTGAGCGGATTGTCAATGCGCGGGTCTCTGGGCAGATGCTCCATGCGTAAGATGATCTTGTCCATATACGCTGCCTGATCGTCGGAACGCTCCACCACCGTATTGACGGGCTTACCGCCCCTGACCGGCGGCGTCAGAGGTCGCTCTCCGGCCTGTTTTGCCTGGTCGTCCAGATCGCTCTTGGTCACGACATCGGCAAAGGTACGGTACATGGAGAGCAGTTCCGGCACGTTTTGAAATTTGGCGAAGCGGCTGTTTAACTTGTAGTTCACGCCCGTAGCGTCCAACTCCCAGCCGTTGGTGACTTGCCCGAAGGTAGAAGCCCAGGCGTCAAAAAATTCAATATCCTTTTTCTTCAGTTCCTCATACTGCATATAGCGTTGCAGGGTATAGACTTCAGCAATGGTGTTGCTGACAGGCGTTCCGGTCATGAAGTACACACCGCGCCCATTGTGCTGACGTTGCAGATAGCGACACTTGATGAACAGATCGAGGGCCTTGGCGGAGCCGGTGATATTCCCCAGGCCGGAGACGTTCATCGTGGTCTGAAAGGCGAGATTCTTGAACTCATGGCTTTCATCCACAAAGAGCGCATCCACGCCCAAATCCGAAAAGTCCACGTTTTCGTCTTTTTTGCCTGCCGAGGCCACCAGTTCGGCATAGCGTGTTTCCATCTTCTCCCGTTGTTTTTCCAGTTGCTTGACGGTGGCCCGCCCGCCCGCCGCTTCTTTGGAAGCGGCAATGGCGTCTATCACCATATCAATCTGTTCCTGGAGAATTTCTTCCTGCACATCGCGCGGCATATCTATCTTGCGGAACGATGAGTGCGCCACAATAACGGCATCCCAATCGCCGGTGGCGATTTTGGCAAAGAGCCGTTGTCTGTTCTGTTTGGTGAAATCCGTTTTATCCGCTACAAGAATATTGGCATCGGGATACAATTTGTAGAATTCATCGCGCCACTGGTGCAGCAGGTGATTGGGTACAACAATCATTGGCTTGGAAATAAAGCCCATGCGTTTTGATTCCATGACAGTAGCGACACAGGCAAGGGTCTTTCCCGCGCCAACAACATGGTCAAACAAACATGTTCCTTCCTGAATGGCCCGCCACACAGCATTTTTCTGATGAGGACGGAGTTTGACAGCTTCGGATGCGTTGACAAGTTCAAGATGGGAACCGTCATACTGCGGCGGCACGTTGGTATTGAAGCGTTCGTTGTAGAGTTTTGTGAGCATGTCGCGCCGTTCATCGTCCGTCCATACCCAATCCAGAAAGGCCTGCCTGATTTCATCGGCCTTCTGCATGGCGGCGGCTGTCAGTTCCTGATCAATGATCATGATAGAGTTGCCGCGCTCATCCTTGTGGCCGCTGTCTTTTTCCACCTTGATAGGACGATTGATGAGCAGGGATTCAAGAATTTTTTCCGCCGGGTATTCGGGAATGCCCCATACGTTGTCGTTTATGGCCATGTCCCAGATGCTGATTTTCGCGAGCCAGCGTCCGAGCGTGGGCAGATAGCTTATCTCCTGCGTCCCCTTGCCGCCGTGCAGATGCTCCACAAAGTCCGAGATGACCTGCGCCGGAATCCATGCCGATCCGAATCTGATGCCGATGTCCACGGCCTCAATGTCCGGCGGCATGGCGGCGGCCAGGGCTTCCACGTTGGCGGTAAAACGGGCATCCGTTTGCGCGGATTCCCGCGCCTGGTGCAGCTTGGCCCGCACATTGCCGGTCAGGTATTTGTCGCGTATTTCCCATTCATCACTGGCGGGATTCAGGAAAATCTGCCCCTGATCGCGCAATTCCGCCTGAATGTCCTCAGCCGGACGATGCAGAAGTTGCGCCATGCGGCTGAAATCCACCCTGCCGTTTTCCCGCAGGGCAATGAGCAGGGCGTCTCTGGCGTTTTCCGCCGTTTCCGCCACATGCGCGGGCTTGAGCACCCGTTGCCGGAAGATCGCGGCCTTTTTGGCCGAGGCGGGCCGGGCTGTGCCGCCATGCTTGCGGGCCGTTTCCGGCGACAGGCCCTTGTCGTAGTCGGCCTCCAGCGATTCCAGCAGGCTGTGTTCCGGGTCATCCCGCATCAGGCCGCGATTGGTCTGGGAGTTGAGATGCCCGTACTTTTTGACGAAAGTGTCATATTGACTGTTGAGACGGCCACGCAGAGTCGTCATCCGGCTTTCATCGCCGTCGCCCTTTTCCTCGTTGAGCAATTCGCGCAACGTGTCCCGGATTTGAATCATGCCCGCCAGGCGCAAGCGGGCGGTTTCGTTTTTGACCGGCAGAAGATCGTAATCGCTCTCGCCAAAGGCGGAAGCGACCTTGAAGGCAATCTTCCGGCTCTGCGGCTCCACGCACAACGCGCCGTTCTTCAGCGCCTGGAAATACGGGCTGCGGATGAAGTCGGCGTTGCGTACCCTGACTTCTGTATTCTGCGGGCTTTCCTCGCGCGGCACGAAACAGTCTGCCGGAAGCGCCTCAAGGCGTTTGGCGATTTCCGGGCCGAGTTCCACCGGTGTGCTGGTGAGGCAGAACAGTTCTCTCTCATACCTGCCGCTGTCAAAGACCATTCTGCCGATGATCTGGCCGGGGTTCTGGAGGAAATAGCTGTTGATGACGGCCTGGCGCGAACCGCCGTGCTTGAGGTCGTCCACAAAGTCCGTCCCCGTTGTGACCCAATCCCTGCTTCGCTTGTTTTCGCCGTTATGGCGCTGGAAAAACACGATGTCGGTCGTGACATCGGTAAGCGCGTTCTGACGGAAGGCTGTAAACGGCAGGCGGATAGCGCCGAGGAGGTCGGCTTGCCCCGCGATATGCTCACGCGCCGCCGGATCGGCGGCATCCAGAAAGAAACGGCTGACCACAAAGGCCGCGACGCCGCCTTCCCGCAACAGACTGATGGACTTGGCGAGGAAATAGTTGTGGATAGAGAATTTCCGCAGTTCGGGGAAATCGGGATCGTACAGCGACTGATTGCCGAAAGGAGGATTGCCGACAATCAGATCGAAATGCGGAGCGTTCAGTCCTACACTCTGAAAACTGTTGTTGAAATGCTTTGCCTTGGGATACAGGTATTGAGCTATATTTGAAGTTGTGGGGTCAAGTTCTACGGCAAGAAATTTTGCGTTGAACTGTTCGGGGCAGAGGCCAAGGAAGTTGCCGATGCCCGCTGAAGGCTCCAGGATGCGGAGCGGTTCGCCTGTGCCGAGGCCGAGACGGGAAAGCCCCTCATATATGCCCCGAATGACTGTTTCCGAGGTGTAATGCGCATCCTGCGTGGAGCGCCGGGCGGCGGCATAGATGTCCGGGGGAAGCAGCCCCTGCATTTCCCGGTATTCGGCGGCCCACTGTTCGTTTTTGGGGTCAAAGACCTGCGGCAAACCGCCCCAGCCCACATAGCGGACAAGGATTTTCTGTTCTTCCGGCGTTGCCAGCTTTGCGTTGCTGGCCTGAAGCTGTTGCAGGAGGCGTATGGCGGCGACGTTATCCGCATATTTGCTTTTCGCGCCGCCAACGCCCAGCCGAACTTCCGGAGTTATGCGGAAGTTTACAGATTCATTTCGACTCCGCAGCTCTGCAATATCTCGGAGTCCGACATCCCCCGCAGGCTCGCCTGTCTGGCTGATTCGCTGCTCAGAGTTCGCTTCTCCAACGTCTGCTGCTGATCCAGCCTCACGATCAGAGCCAAGTCTCCTTCCATCTCCAGTTGCCGGAGCTTTTCCGGGCTGTTCAGCGCCCATCTGTCCAGAATCAAGTATGCCGAATTGCTGAACCCCGCGCTTCTGACTTCTCGAATCATTTCGGGCTTGAGAACCTTTCTTGCGATTTCCAGCGGATAGGTTTGTCTGTCGAGCATGTTGCGCCTCCCAGGGAAGGGTATGGGTGAAGTGGTGAATTTCCTGTATGGTCAGCCAGGCGTCGGCTCCGGCCTCGAACAGCTTTTCGGGCGTTCGCTTCTCGCCGTCCATGACCTGCAAGATCGCAGGATCGCGGCTGTACATGCGCGAGCCGTCGCGCATTTCGTACACGGATTCGCCGTTGCCGTTGATGCCGAGGAGCGTTCTTTCCGGCTTGTCGTTTGTCGGAAAGGAAAACCCTTGTTTCTTTTGTTCAGGCTCTGGAGGAACCGTTTGTTCTTCCGTTGCCGGGGGGACGACTTCGGGAGCGACTTCCTCCCGCATGTCGTCCTGAATGTTTTCCGCTCGTACTTCCTCGATCTGGCTCGCCATTATGTCGAACAGCGAATACTGGCGGGGATCGTTTGTCTGCTTGCGCCGTCTGGCCATGCGTCTGTCCTTGTCTGGAGGACGGGCAGGCGGCGCGAAGGCGGGCTACCCGTCATTGTGTTCCGTTTGGGCGAGTTTCAGCTTTTCAGCGTTTTCAATAAAAATCCGCCCGTTTTCCTCAAGAAAAACAACCTTGTCCCCTTCCTTGACGCCGAGCTTTTGCCGGATTTCGCGGGGGAGCGTGAGTTGGCAGCGTGCGGTGAGCTTGGCCAGTTCCATGCCGTTCTCCTTGTTTCTTATTTCCAAGTATTATCTTGAAAGTAAGATATAAGGGGCTCGGCAAAAGGTCAAGCAGCTTTTCTTCTCCGCCTACAAAAGCGTTTCATCCAGCAGGCCGCGTGTGATGATTCCCGCCACGCGCTCCTGAGCGTCCGTATCTCCGGCGCGAGCCTGGCGGGCCAGTTCCAGAGCCGTGGGCAGTTCCGCCGCCGTGAAGTCGCAGGCCGGAAAGCGGATGCCGTCCAGAATCCAGGTCGGCGTGGACGTGATGCGCGATTGCGCGGCGACAATATCCGCGCTCACCAGAGGCGCGATAGCTTGCAGGGCGTCCGCAAAGGCTTCCGGGGCAATGGCGGCTTCCTGAAGCGCGGTCTGCAACGCCGCTTCATACGGAACCGGAATGCCGAGAGAGGTTTTCGGCAGAACGGCATCCCAGAAACGATGCGCCGCATTGGCGGAAAAGCCACGCAACGCCTCATAGGCCAGAGCTTTTTTCAGCGATTCGCCATATTCGTCCGAGGGAATGTGCCGCACGACGATGCACAGACCGGGATTGTCCCGTTGCGCCTGAAGCGGCTCCTGAATGCCGCAGTACGGACATTCGAGGTTTGACCAGTATTCGAGGATGTCGCCCTCAAAGCCGTCCAACGGCCTGCCGTCCAGGCAGGTTCTGCCGGAGAGGGTTTCCAGAGGCGTGTAGGGTTGCGACAGGTCTTTGGCAATTTCCGTTTTGACGCCAGCTTCCACGGCTACCCGGTCAGATGCGGGCGTTCCGGCGTGGGCCGCGCTGGCAAGCGTCAGCAGACAATATAGGGAAAAGGCCGCCAGTTGTGAGAGCCTGAGTTGTGCGTTCATGGTAATCTCCTGAAGATGGTTATAAAAATAGCAAAAATAGTATATTTTCGTTGACATTATACTATTTTGCATTTAGCTTTGCGGCATGAAAGACGCTGACGACATCAAGCTGTGGACAGTCGTTTTCAGCCGCAAGGCTGAAAAGCAAAAAGCCAAGTTACCTCCGGCCATTGCCGACATACTGTACTTGCTGCGCAAAGACCTTGAGCAAAGAGGCCCGGTTGTCCCGGGTTGGCCGCACTACGGCAAAATTGCTGGCAGCAAATCCGGTCATCACCACTGTCATTTGAACAAGGGACATCCAACTTATGTCGTCGTCTGGCAAGTTCTTGATGGGGTAGTTCGCGTACTGGAAATCCAATTTGCCGGTACACATGAAAAGGTTGATTACAGCCGTTATAAATAAGCGGAGAAATTCTATGTTGGCAGAAATGATGCTTCGTTCCGATGAGGAAGGGCGCGGTGTGATCCAGCTTACCGTCCCTTCGGCAAACACCATAAAGGTTGCCGAGGCCATTCGCGGAGTTCTTTCTCTGGCCGGGCACAAGGTACGCCGGGTCAATTCAGAGGGAGAAGAGGTCGTCAGCGCCGATGAAGTTTTTCCTGACGGTTGCCCGGCGATGGCCTTGCGCGGTTTGCGCGGCAAGGAAGAGATCACGCAGGCGGAACTGGCTGCCCGTCTTGGCGTCAGCCAAAACGCCATCTCCGAAATGGAAAGCGGGAAGCGCCCGATTTCCACAAAAATGGCCAAGCGTCTGGGGGAAGAATTCAATCTTCCGTATAAGGTTTTCCTGTAGGAAGGAACAGACGGCTTCGCGCTATGCGGCTTCATGGATTACCGCCTCCTGACTGAGTTGCAGCAACTGCGGCACTCTCAGTTGCGCCTTCTTGAGAGAGGGATTGGCGTAGAACATATCGCCCCGGACGATCTGGCCGGAAAATACAAAGTGGGCTTCGCCCTCTATCTGTTCCTGCAAGTCGCGCAGGACAACGCGGTCTTCCTGTTCCACCGTGGTGGAATTGGCGTCACGGTAATCGGAACTGATTTGCTCATTGACGTTGAAACCTGTTGTTCTGAGGACAGTGCCTTGTCCCGCCTGGCCGCGCAGCAATTCCCATGTTTTTTCCGCGTCCTGCATTTTCATGAAAATTTTGATACTTGTATTCGCCACCATCTGTTGTGCGCCTTTCTGGTCAGCTTCCAGAATACCGGCATAGTCTTGAGAGGCCACAATGGCGGCAATGCCGAGGCCACGCCCTTGTGTCAGCACGACTTCAAAGCCGGGCGTGACAATGGCCGCGTATTCATCCACGATGCACAGATAGGGGCCGATGCCAATGGCATCAGTCGGCAGAGCTTCCAGAACATCCGCCGCGTCGCCCTCGATATTCGCGCCAAGGCCCACGGCGCAGGCGTTGCGGATGGCTGAAAGACTGATTTTGCCGAGGCTGGCGAGTTCGGCGGGAGCTTTCTCCAGGGAAGGCAGAAGAACGACGAGGATTCTTCGCTGCATGATAAAATTTGAAATGCGAAATAACCACTTAAAATAACAAATATTTCCAAAATAAAAAATCGACAGTACCCAGAAAAATACCCTTTTTCATAAAAGCTGAAAAAAATTTTTTGAAGACGTGTATGGACGATCTTTGCAGGAAGACGGCTAGCTCTTTGAACGCCCCTTGTAGACGAAAGTCTTTGAAAACATTAGGCTCTTAAATAAAACATACGTTAATCTTACACTTTCTACTCAGATAACCTCTGGACTTTGCTTTTTTATTGTCTTTTGATATTTTCGTTTGAAAAATATTATTTGCAATTGATGGAGCCTCTCGATGGAATCAAATAAGCCTCTTGCACAGCAAGCATGGGACCTTCGTAACGCATATATCTCTCTGCCCCCCAAAGACTCGGCCTCTGACTATAGACGCCTTTTACTTGTTGGACGAACAGGTGCAGGCAAGACAACTCTTGTGCGACAGTTATTAGGTGTTCCTCATAGCTTTAACTTCCCGCCTACATCTCAAAATAGAACCACCGTTGCAGATTTTGAGGCTGTATTTACAGAAAAGGGTTCTTCTTACAAATGTGTTGTAACGTTTCTTGAAAGAGAAATTGTATATGAATATATAAAAGACTGTCTTTTTGAAGCGGCAAACAAACTGGCTCAAACTAACGATTTTAATAAATCTTACAACTTATTCCTTGAACACAAAACACAAAGGTTTCGTCTGAAATACATTCTGGGAGATGCCACAAAAATACAAAAATCAAATTTTCCTAGTTTTGATGATAACAAAAATTTATCAAGAGGGGTAAAATACAAGAGATACATTACACATATTTCAAAGTATATTTTACAAAAAATTGAGTTTGCCCTAACCATTTTTGAGAAAAAATCATATAGCGATTTGTCAACTAAAGAAAAATATGATTTTAATGACTATATCTACACAGAAACAACACAAAATAAAGATTTTACATCATACTGTAGCGACATAATCAATGATATTATTGAAGTTGTTTTCGATGCTGGAAAATGTGGAAAATTTCAAAATGACAGCTCTGGCTGGCCACAAGTATTCACATATGAAAATAATAAAAAAAGTATATTTATAACTAATATTTTAAGATTTTGCGGAAACTCTGGAAAAGATCATGGCAAGCTCGCAAGCCCAATAGTAAGTGGGATAAGAGTTTCTGGGCCATTTCATCCAAGATGGAGTCAGTATATCCCTAAAATAGTAATTATGGATGGAGAAGGCGTTGGCCATAAGAGTGATAGCTCTCAGCCAATATCAACTTCAATAACAGAAAAATATTCCTTGGCAGATAATATTTTTCTGATCGATTCAGCAACAGAGCCAATGCTAAATGAAGCGCAAAGTGCCGCTCGCTCAATAATCACAAATGGTTACAGTGAAGAATTGTTTTTCATCTTTACAAAGTTTGATTCTATTGAGGGTGCTAACTATCAAGATGATGACGACAGGAAGCAACATATTCTAATGGCTATTGAAAATTTTGCTGACAGCTGCAATGACGACCTAGGAATAGAAGTAATAGACCTACTAGAGAATATTGCTGACAAAAAAACTGTCTTTCTTTCAAGTCTTGATAAAGATATTTCACTTGAATCTTCTTTGAAAAATCCACTATTAGAGCTCTTGACACTTTCAAAGGTATATTTCTTTGATTGTAAGGTTCACTGTCCGCAAAGCAGCAGCACTTCTTCTGAGAATAAGGAAAAAAGTCTTCAAAAAAAAACTTTGTCCCCCCAAAAACAAAAAGTCTTCAAAGAAGAACAAGGAATAAAACTGTTAAAAGAAGCAATACAAAATTTTCATGACAAATGGGACGGTTATTTAAACTTCGGAAGTCCAGCGCGCGTACCGTCCCAGCATTGGACGCGAATAAGGGCGCTTACACGGAGAGTAGCTGAGTTTGGGTGGGATAGCTATGACAATTTAGAACCTGTAGCCGATGCTGTAGATTTCTTGCAAAAATCGCTTCTTAAACTTTTAAAGCAGAATAAAATAGATAAAAAAACTCTAAATTACATATTAAAATTATGTTCTCAAGAAAATCATGCTCTATGCAGGCGAGAACTTATAACACAGGAACGTTGCAGATGGCGTGAAGCGTATTATTTTTCAGGCCCCGGCTCTACGAGCCTGCGTGCAGCTAAGATTCGATCTATATATACGCAAAGGATGCCTGTTTCTGAAAGCAATATTGTCATAAAAGCAATACTTGAAATAGTGAAAAGGCATTATTCTTGATGACAGGTTAGCTTAGGGGATTCCCATTCCCTTTCCGGGCGTTTTCGGGTATGCTGACATGCCATCTTTTTTCAGGGAGAACGCCCCATGACCTTTCAGGATATTCTTGCCAAGTACCGCGCTGTTTCCTTTTCCGAACGCGACAAGGGCGACCGTTTCGAGCGGCTCATGCAGGCTTTTCTGCAAACGGTGCCGTGGTATGCGGGCACGTTCCGGCATGTCTGGCTCTGGCGGGAATTTCCGTACAAGCAGAACCTCGGCGGCAAGGATACGGGCATTGATCTGGTTGCGCAGACCGTGGAGGGGGATTTCTGGGCCATTCAATGCAAGTGCTATGCGGAAACAGCCAGCATAGACAAGCCCGCCGTGGACAGTTTTCTGGCCACGTCCAGCAAGCAGTTTGTCAACGACCAGCACCAGACGACCTCTTTTGCGCTCCGGCTCTGGATATCCACCACCAACAAATGGGGCAGCGAGGCGGAAAACGCCATCCGCCATCAGGAACCGCCGGTACAGCGCATCAGCCTTGCCGATCTGGAAAACGCGCCCGTGGACTGGGCCGCGCTGGAACAGGGCATCAGCGGCGCACAGGCCCGGCAGGAACGCAAGCAGCCGCGCCCGCATCAGCAGGCGGCCATAACCGCCTTTCACGAGCATTTCCAGACCGGGGATCGCGGCAAGCTGATCATGGCCTGCGGTACGGGCAAGACCTTCACTTCCCTGAAAATTGCGGAGAACGAAACCGGCGGAAAGGGGCTTGTGCTGTTTCTGGCTCCCTCCATTGCGCTGGTGGGTCAGACCCTGCGGGAATGGACGGCGGAAACATCGGCGGACATTTTCCCCATCTGCATCTGCTCCGATCCCGAAGTCAGCAAAAGCAGAAGCAAAAAGGACGAGGATCAGGACGGCTACAGCGTTACCGATCTGGCCTTTCCCGCGTCCACCAATGTGGATGACATCGTGCGTCAGTTCCGGCTGGCGGAAAAATTTCATGCGGACAGCCTGCTGGTTGTCTTTTCCACCTATCAGTCCATTGCCGTCATTGCGGAAGCGCAAAAGACCTTTCAGCGGCCCTTTGATCTGATTATCTGTGACGAGGCCCACAGAACCACCGGCGTCACGCTGAAGGACGCGGAAGATTCCGCCTTTGTAAAGGTGCATGACAACGCCTTTATTCAGGCGAAAAAACGCCTCTACATGACGGCCACCCCGCGCCTGTATGCGGAAGAAAGCAAGAAAAAGGCGCAGGATGCCGAAGCCTGGCTCTGCTCGATGGATGACGAAGCCCTGTACGGGCCGGAGGTCTTTCGCATCGGCTTTGGCGAAGCGGTCGATAAGAATCTGCTGGCGGATTACAAGGTGCTTGTGCTGACGCTCAGCGAAAGCCAGATTCCCGCCGCCCTGCAAGCCGCCGTGGCGGACAGCAGCAAGGAGATCGATACCGACGACGCAAGCAAGCTCATCGGCTGCATCAACGCCCTGTCAAAGCGGATGCTCATTGACGAGGGCCTGCTGAAGACCTCCGATCCCGCGCCCATGCGCAAGGCGGTCGCCTTCTGTCAGAACATCAAGATTTCCAAACGGATCAGCGCGGTCTTCAACGGTTTCAAGGAAAGCTATTACGACAGCCTGACGCAGGAGGAACGCGCGGAAATGGTCAGCGTGTCCGCGCAGCATGTGGACGGAACCATGCCCGCCACCACCCGCGACGAAAAGCTGTCATGGCTTAATGCCGCCCCTGCCGATGGGAATGAATGCCGCATCCTGACCAATGTGCGCTGCCTTTCCGAAGGCGTGGACGTGCCCTCGCTGGATGCGGTGCTGTTTCTTTCGGCCCGCAATTCCCAGATCGACGTGGTGCAGTCCGTGGGGCGCGTCATGCGCACGGCTCCGGGAAAGAAATTCGGCTACATCATTATTCCTGTCCTCATTCCTTCCAATGTGACGCCGGAAGAAGCGCTCAACGACAACAAGCGCTTTGCCGTTGTCTGGACAGTCCTCAATGCCCTGCGGGCGCATGATGACCGATTCAGCGCCATGATCAACAAGCTGGAACTGAATCACCGCAAGCCAAAGGACGGCGGCACGGTGCTGATCGGCGGCATTGGCGACGGACACGCGCCGGAGGAGGAAGGCAGCACGCCCCCGACAGGCAAGGGACGCGGCGCAACAACGCAGCTTCCGCTGCCCCTGCCGCATCTTCAGGAGCTGCAAGGGGCCATTTATGCCCGCATGGTGCAGAAGGTCGGCAACAAACGCTACTGGGAACAGTGGGCGGCGGACGTTGCCCAGATTGCTCAGGGCTATATGGAACGCATCAACCGCCTGATTGCCGTTCCCGGCCCGCACAAGACCGCCTTTGACGACCTCCTGTCCGGGCTGCGCAAGAACATCAATCCCGCCGTCACGCCCGGCGAAGTGGTGGAAATGCTGGCCCAGCACCTGATCACAAAGCCGGTCTTTGAAGCCCTGTTCGAGAATTATTCCTTTGTACGGCACAATACCGTTTCCCGCGCTCTGCAAGGCATGCTTGATCTGCTGGAAGCGCAGGCGCTGGAAAAGGATACGGTCGTGCTTTCGCGCTTTTACGAATCCGTCAAAATACGCGTTTCCGGCCTCGACAATGCCGAAGCCCGCCAGCACGTCCTTGAGGAGCTGTACAACCAGTTTTTCCGCACGGCCTTTCCGCGCACGGTGGATAAGCTCGGCATCGTCTATACGCCCGTGCAAATCGTGGACTTCATCAACCGTTCCGTGGCCGATGTCCTGCAAGCGGCCTTCGGACGCTCCCTGTCCGATGCCGACGTGCATGTGCTCGATCCCTTTACCGGTACGGGAACCTTCCTTGCCCGCATGGTGGAAAGCGGCCTCATCACGTCCGCAGCCCTGCCGCGCAAATACGCGGCGGAGCTGCACGCCAATGAAATAGTCCTGCTGGCCTACTATATCGCCTCAATCAATATCGAAAATGCCTACCATGCCACGCAGGGCGAAAGCGCCGCCTATACGCCCTTTAACGGCATCTGCCTGACGGGATACCTTCCAGCTTGGCGAAACCGATGACGTAAACTGGCTTTATGCGCCCGCCCTGCCGCAAAATTCCGAACGGGTGCAGGCCCAGCAGAAGGCTCCCATTCAGGTCATCATCGGCAATCCGCCCTATTCCGTGGGCCAGCAATCCGCCAATGACGATGCGCAGAACCAGTCCTATCCCCGCCTGGAACAGCGCATTGCCGATACCTACGCCGCCCAATCGTCAGCGACGCTCAAAAATTCCCTCTATGATTCCTATATCAAGGCGTTCCGCTGGGCTTCGGACAGGCTGGACAAACAGCACGGCGGCATCATTGCCTTTATTTCTAATGCGGGCTGGATTGACGGCAACGCTATGGACGGTTTCCGCAAATGCCTTGAAACGGAGTTCAGCGCCATCTATGTCTTCAATTTGCGCGGTGCCATACGCGGAAAAATTGGGGAATCAGCGAAACGAGAGGGGCAAAATGTTTTTAAGATTATGACGGGAGTAGCCATTACCGTGCTGGTCAAAAAGCCCGGCCATACGGGCAAGGCGCTTATTCAGTATCACGACATCGGCGACTATCTGAGCGAAGAAGAAAAACTTGCCATCATTGCCGAAAAGCGCAGCATCCTCAATCCTGCCATGAGCTGGACGCATATCCGCCCCAACGCACAGGGCGACTGGCTCAATCAGCGTAATGATATTTTCGGCAGCTTCATCCCCCTTGGAGACAAGGGCAATAAGGAGAATAAACAGACTTTCTTTGTGCCGTATTATTCCAATGGGCTGAAAACTCAACGTGACGCATGGTGCTATAATTTTTCACAAAAAAAATTGCAGCAGAATGTTCAAGCTACCATTGCCTATTATAATAGCATGGTTGAATCCGGCGATGAAAAACCGTTACTTAACCCCACTAGAATAAGCTGGTCGGCCGCCTTTCAATCCGCATTTCAAAAAAAGATTAAGAAAAATTTTGCTGAGAAAGCGATTAGAAAAGCCTTATATAGACCTTTTAACAAAGAATCAGTTTATTTTAATGAATCGCTAAATGAAAGAGTCGGCTTAATGCCGAAACTATTTCCTACGCCGGAAACAAAAAATCTTGTTATCTGCATGCCGGGCGTAGGAGATAGAAAAGGCTTTGCCGTTATGGTAGCAAATCAGTTGCCAGACTTGGAACTTATGGAAAAAGCTCAATGCTTCCCGCTGTACTATTACGAAAAGAAATCCGTCTACCAGCCGACGCTTTTTGACAGCGAAAAAAGCGAGTACACGCGCAAGGACGGCATAACGAATTTCATTCTGGAACGCTGCCGGGCAAGCTACGGGCCGAAAGTCAGCAAGGAAGACATTTTCTATTATGTCTATGGCCTGCTGCATTCGCCGGACTACCGCCGGACGTTTGCGGCGGACTTGAAGAAGATGCTGCCGCGCCTGCCGCTGGTGGAGAAGCCTGCGGACTTCTGGGCGTTCAGCAAGGCGGGGCGCGCGCTGGCGGAACTGCATCTGAATTATGAGACGCAGCCCCCGCACCCGGACGTGGTTGTTACCGGAGCGGAACAGGGCAAGTTCCGCGTGGAGAAGATGCGCTTCCCGGACAAGCAGGACAAGACGACCATCGAGTATAACCCGTGGATAACGATCTCGCATATCCCGCAGGAAGCCTGCGAGTATGTGGTAAATGGCCGATCCGCCGTGGAATGGATCATGGAGCGCTACCAGATCAAGACGGACAAGGCCAGCGGCATCACCAACGACCCCAACGACTGGGCCACAGAACAGGGCAAGCCGAGGTACATCCTCGACTTGCTCCTGAGCGTGATAACCGTCAGCGTGGAAACGGTGAAGATCGTGAACGAGCTTCCGGGGCTGGAAGGCTGATGACAGGAGTACATCTATGAGTGGCTTTAACGTTTCTATTGCAACTGCAATTAAAAGATTTAGTAATAATATTGATTTTTTGCAGCCATTAGTTGAAGCAGTATCAAACTCACTTGAAGCTGGGGCCAAGAATATAAATATTGTTATTTTTGTCGACAGAACAAAAACGTTATTTAATGAAGATACAAATAGAATATCAGGCTATAAAATTCAAGATGATGGGGAAGGGTTTACCCCCCCCGCAATAGAGAATCTTTTTCAACATATATGTCTGAACATAAAGTACAAATCGGATGTAAGGGAGTTGGCAGAATTACATGGTTGAAGGTTTTTCAACAAATTAAGGTTGATAGCTATTCTGGCGATGAATATGTTTCATTTGTTTTCGATGAAAATTTTTCACAAGATAAATTTTCAGTTAAGAAGAATTCAACATCAAAAAGGGAAACAACTATTCAATTCTACGGAGTAAGAAGTCGTTTTTTTGAACAAGGTAAACATGACTTGCGAGCAAACGCTAATTTAGATGAAATTAGAAACTACATAGAAGAAAATTTACTTATCAAACTTTCTCTTCTGAAGTCAGAATCTATATATTTTAATATAACAATATCAAATGATAACGGTGATAGCACTCCTCCTATTTGTAATGCATCGTTGAGGTCTCTAGATAAAATTGAATTTGCTATAAGAGATAGTAATAGCAAGGAACATAAATTTTATATATACTATACCTTTTTAGATAATAAAAAATCAAAAAATAAGGCTTACTATTGTGCAAATGGCAGGGTAGTTGAACAAATTTCAGACAAAATTACTTTTACATGTTTGCCTAACAATAAATCATCTATCATACTGGTGACATCAAAATTTTTTGACGATCATGTAAATGATGAAAGAAATAAATTTGACATTCCACAATCTGAAAATAATTTATATTGTGACCTGTCTTGGGAACAAATCAATTTCACACTTCAATATGAGATAGAAAATATTCTTATTAAAGAATTTCCAACGCTCGTTCAAGATAACGACAAAACGATATCAAATCTAGTTGACGAGTTCCCCCATTTAGCAAAGTATATAAAATCAGATAAATCAAAGATAAAAAACAAAGATAAAATATTATCTGCATCCAGAAGAAAGTATGAACAAGAAAAAGAAGCTATTTCACAAAAATTTAAACGTCTCCTAAATACTCACAATTTGAATTCAGAAGATTTCTACAATGCTATACAAGAAGTAACTGACATGTCTGCGCGTGAGCTCGCAGAGTACATCGTGTATAGACAACAGATTATTACTGCATTGCAAAAACTCAGCGAAACAAATGATACAAAAGAACATAGACTGCATAATCTTTTTATGAAAAAAGGCTCAGAATCAACAAAAACAACACATAATACTTATGATAACAATCTATGGCTGTTTGACGACAAGTTTATGACATACATATATGCAGCGAGTGATGTAACAATAAAAAAATATAAAAAAGCATTAGACGATATTGATATATACAACATGGACTACCGTCCAGATTTAGCTGTATTCTTTTCAGGAAACGAAGAAGCCTTCAGACGAGATGCTCTTATTGTTGAGTTCAAGGCTTGCGGGGCCTCACTTGATCAAAAATCCAAATCATTTTGGGAAATTAATAGGAATGCGCAGGCAATTAGAGAAAGCATAGACAATATAAATACAATATGGTGTTATACAGTTACAAATTTTGATGAAAAATTTAAAAGAAATATAATTTCGTTAGATTTTGCACCACTATTTTCAAACGATGAAAAAAATGAAATTTATTATAGATTCTTCAAAGAAATCAATGCTCATTGCTATTATATATCTCTTGAGGCTCTCTTGGCAGATGCCAAGTCAAGAAACAATGTTTTTCTTGATATTATAAAAAAACAATAAACACTATCCATTATATAATCGAACCGCCGTAGTCAGATAATCGCGGGGAATGCGGGGAGAGCTCTCCGGCTTGCTTCTGTTTCCAAGTCTCATTAATGTAGCACTGGAGCATTTTCAGTTTGAAATGCTTCGCATTTCAAACCATACGGCCTGCCGTCTCGCTCAAAAACGCAGTTTTTCCGCTCGCTTCGGGCCGTGCGGTGCTGTACCGCCGCCTCGCGTTTTACCTTTTTTAAAACTAAAACGCTCTAATATATTACACTCATAAGCAGCACAATTCCAACAATTACAAATAAAAACATGACTGCACAACTCTTTTTCCAAGCATCATCTTCATCAATAAAGAGCCGTGCGGTAATTACAAAAAGGTAGATACCAGCAACGAAGCTCAAGCCTCCGATCAGGATGCCGGACGGCATATTCAAAAGAGTAGCAGGCGGGAGAGACTGGCCGGAGCCGATGCAGAAGCCAGCCCAAAGCATCAGACTGCCAAAGACAAGAAGGCATATCAGGGCCGCAATGGCCAGAGGCACAAGGGTTGCGTAGTGAATCTTGCCGGATAACCGTTCTGCCTGTTCCACGACGCTTTCGGTCAGGCGTGCCTGTGCGGCTGCTGTTTCGCTGGCGGCAGCTGCGCTGATACCGTCCATGATTTCCCGTGATGCGTCAGCAATCCTGTCCGGCAGGGCTTCGTAAAAAATTCTTTGGTACTCCAGAGCTGCCAAAAGCGACCAGAGAGCGTCGTCATCCCGCAAATGCAGCTGCCTGCCGATCTCCCGCAGGCGGGCGGATTCCTGTTCGGTAAACTTGCGCCCAAGGGCTTCCTCCAGATCGATAATGGCATCCATGCTCATGCGTTTTCTCCCAGAACCTGCGTAAACAGGGAAGCACACAGAGAGCGCCAGCGCTGCACTTCGGCGCGTGTCCCAAAGGGCATTTCCGCGCACGCGGCGCGCAGGGACATCCGCCTGGAATAAAGCCAGTCGGCTACACGGTTGGCAACAGCCGGGAAATCCAGCGTACCGCCTTTTCTTTCCACGGCTTCACGCGCTTTTGAGGCGTTATAAAGGTCAAAACGCTGCGCCTCCCCAAAGTACAGATTACGACAGACATAAATCCGCACGTCGGCAAAGACTTCCTGAAAGGAATGCAGCAGTTCTATGGAATCCCGGTGGCGGTTGATAATCCAGAAAACACACAGTTCACGCGCCATATCCTGCAAGGCCGCCTTCATGATTTCGCCATAACTGTTCGTGCTGGTCTTGGTACGGGCAGCCGCATTGATGACGACGGCGTATTCCGGGAATTTCTGCACCATGTCGAGAAGATCCGCCCAGCCGTCCGCATCATCGAGACTGTTCATGCGGCAATGCAGATTGGGCAGCTCCAGAGAGCTGTGCGCCTTGTAGACATCAGGATTGTCGGTGTCCGTATCCACCAGCAGGACGTTGGCTTCCCTGTTGAGCAGGTAGTCCACCAGCGCAAAGGAAAAAAGGCTTTTGCCCACGCCGCCCTTGCTGCCGCCAACATAAAAGACACTGTTCTGAATAGTCATTGCTACAACTCCGAATCCGGTATGTCCGGGGTATAATAAGAAGGCGTCTCTGCCGATGCCGGAACGGCGTCTGCCGGGGCAGAAGTCGTATCCCGCGCTTTTGAGGGAGAGGAAGCCCGCTTGCGCGTTGTTTCCCCTTTGGGAAGCAGCCTTGCCCGAATGACTGGCGGTGGAATGCTGACATTGCCGTCGGCCATGATCTCGGACAATTCCCTTACGGTATAGCCCTTTTCCAAAGCCTTGCGTATTTGGGCGTCGAGCAGCTCAACGGCTTCTTCCCTTGTCTTGCCAAGGTTCTTGTCCGGCAGGTCATCCAGCGTTTTCTGCATGGCCTTGATGTCTTTCATTGCAATGCGCTTGAACTTTCCCATGCGTCCGCCTCATCGCATCCGTATGCGCGGGCTGCTGCGCTCCCGCTCCTGCGCTATGCGCCGTTTTTCAATCTCAGCAACAAGGTCTGCAAGTTGCTGTACACCGCTTCGACATCGCTGAACAATTTTTTCAAACTGCGCACTTCCGCCACAAGAAGCATCTGGCGCTCCTCCAGCTCTTCCAGACGTGTGCCGCACTCCTTCAGCCGCGTCTCGTAATTTTCCTCCATACGTTTCAGCGTCTGAAGCAGCATCTGCTCTGTTTCGCTCATGGCAAACTTCCTTCTGTTTTTCCGGCAAATGCAGGGAAACGGCAGGTCTTGCCTCTTTCCATTTCAGCGGATAACGCTTCCTGTTCTGCCGTGTGCGTTTTGCCAGAACGCGCCCCAGTTCGTCCTCAAGGCGGGCGATGGTATGCGTCGCCTGTTCCGGTACATGAGCCCAGCCTTCCCTGTCCGCAGCTTTCCAGTCCTGAGAAAACATGCCGCCCTTCAGACGCAGTTTCATGCCCGTTTCCGGTTCGATGACGCTGACGTATTCCTTGCCCTGACGGTTGATAGTCAATCCCAGCTCTTTCAGCGCCTTCAGAATGTCCGTGCGTTCCCTAATCTCTCCTGCCGCTCTCCTTTCCCCAAGGTGGGCCAGAATGGCGTCTCTTACCTTGTCGCGTTCTCCTGCCCGGAGTTCCTTTCCCCATCTGGCCAGACGCGCCCTGAACAAATCAGCCTTTTTCGGCAGAACCTCCCGGCGTCTGGCAGGATCATCCGGGCGGGCCCAGCCTTCACGCCAGTTGAACAGGTCTCGAAAAACATCAAAGTCCTTCTGCCAGCCGGGCGGACAGGCGTTAAAATCCTTTCCGCTGGAAAGCTCCAGACGCGGAATCAGAAAATGCAGCTCATGATGCCCCGCATGGGTATGACGAACCCAGAGAATATTGCGCTGATCTTCTTCAAGCCCGGCAAAGGCCACATGTTCAAAAGCGTCCATCACAGCGTTTTCCTGCTGCTCGCTGACGCAGTCATCAGGATGCCATGCCAGTACGCCGGACGTGAATTTCCATCGCCGCTCTATGCTGTCGATAAGCGCACGGGTCATGGCAGGATCGCCGCGCAATACCTGCGGGGGGCGTGTGTCTCTTCCCGGATAATCCGTGCGCACAAGATAGCGGCTGGGCTTGTCTCCTGATCCGGTTCCATGCGGAAATACCTTCATCATCATGACGCCTCCCCCGTACTGCTATCCTCCGGGGCTGCCGTGGCAAACTCTCTGATATACCTTTCAAGCGCCTTCAGGGCCAGCAGGACTTCCACGGCCTCAGCTGCCTGCTTGTAAGTATTGGCCCAGCGTGCAAGCTGATTGATATTAACGCCAATACGCGCCAGCTCACGCACCCGGCGTCTTTCTTCGGGAGTTCTTCGCAGTCGTATGCCAAGGCAGGTCTGCCGCACATAATCCGACATGCTCATGCCATGCAGCCCGGCATTGAAGCGAAGAATGTCGCGTTCCTCCGGGTAAAGGCGTATGATAACAGCCGCAGTGCGAACTGGTTTGACGCGCTTCATCGCCTTGCCCGCCTTTTGCCTTTTCGGGGTTCGAAGGGGCAGCGCCCCTCGCCAGCCGTGAAGTATGACGCGAAGCGTCTATACGAAACGTAGGCTGGCCCTCGGAAATACCGCCGGACAAATACGCAGACATGAGCAGAGGAACAACATGGTGACGGATCAGCATCCGGGTAATATCGGGAACGCATATGCCGCATAATCGGATCGCATGTGGCACGCGACATGATGACAGGAAGCGTTTGCCGGATCGGTATGACTCCGATAACGGATTCGCTTTCTGCCGCAGACGGATCACTATCCGTCTTCCGGGAAGTCAGTATCCGCCTATGCCAGAGACAGGCACCGGGCATATACGGGCCTTTTTCTGGGGCGGTATTCCATGAACAGGCAGCAGGTAACGCCTGCTGTTGCTGCCCGGTATCCTGCGTACCGCTGTTCTTTATGCGACCACTGCAAAGAACGTCTGCGCAGCTTTTCTGAAATGTATGTGCGGCCTTGCTGGTATGTGAACTTCCTTTGACAGAGCCCCCGCCGGAGGCTTCCTCGTCCGTCGCCCGCATGTATTTTTTGCCGGAAGCAAGGGCATAAGCGTCAAGGCCCGCGAAGCGGCCCGCAAGGGCCTGGCCTTGACGCGCTGCCCGCTTTCGGCAGATTTGCGGGAGTGACGGACGACGAGCCGGGAACAGGGGCATGCCTATTCTTCTTCCTTTTGCGAAGAGGAGAGCTTGTCCAGCAGGGCATAAATATCCGCTGCTTTCCAAACAGCGGTACGCGGGCCGAGTTTGATAGGCTTGGGGTAGCGTCCGCTCTTGCATCCCGCCCACCATGCACTGCGGCTGATGGGGATGAGTTCCAGAATCTGGCGCAATCGCAACAGGCCTTTAGTGTGCTCAGGTGTCGGCATAATTTCCCCTCCTCGGTATTTTGCGCAGCATATCATGCCTTTTCCGGCGTCCCCTTTTTTTCTCCTGATTGCGCCATTGCACATGTCCCATATTGTCCCATGAAATACCTGTTATATTCTCAAAAATATATTTTTTATCTTGACAACTTTTTGCAATTCTTTGCACAGCAGTAAAACTTTTTGGAATAATTAGTTTTCTTATTTTTCTTATTCCTCATGCTTTCCTTGTCTGTATTCGGGTCTCATAGACATAAAAATATCCGGGGAAGCCTCTTGTGTACTATGTATACTTTTGGATTTTTTGATACATATAAAGGCCGGTGTGTGCCTCTGAGGGGCATACACCGGCCTTGCCGTTTTCTGTCCGGGAAAGACAATACTCAATCCAGAGGAACTGCCTGTTCCTCACAAGCCGGGGAAGGAGCCTGCCTTATCAGGGCTGCAATGTCTGTACTTCTCCATGCCGTCGTGCGCGGCCCCAGCTTGACGGGCTTGGGAAACCTGCCATCCCTGCATCCACGCCACCATGCGCTTTTGCTTACTGGGATCAGTTCAAGAACCTGCGGTAGGCGCAGCAAAGAATCTCCTGCCGGATATGTCATGGCTTTCCTCCTGCTGTTTCAGCATGTTTCACTGCATTGGCGGGCCTTTTCCCTCAAGTCATCAAGAAAGTCAGACCATGTCTGCATCATATTGCGCCGTTCCGGCAGATACTGCGCATGGTTGTAGGCAGCCCGGACGGCGTCTCTGTGATCATGCGAAAGCTGCCGCTCTATCCAGTCGCTATTGAAACCCATTTCATTGAGCAGCGTCGAGGCCATTGAACGGAAGCCATGAATGCACATTTCGCTCCCGGAGTATCCCTTGCGCCGGAGTGCGGCCAGCATGGTTGACTTCTGGATCGGCTTTCCCATGTAGCGTGCGGATGGAAAAAGGTAACGGCCATTGCCTGAAAACCGGTGTAACTCCCGCAGAATTTGCAGTACCTGCCGGGAAAGGGGGACTATGTGCATTTCGCGCTTTTTCATCCTCTCCGCAGGGATGCGCCATTCTGCCCGCTCCAGATCGAATTCTGTCCACTCTGCCCAGATCAGCTCTTTTTCTCTCACAAAAACATGCGGCATGATGCGCAGGGCGCAGGTAACGGGATAGTAGCCGGGGTGTTCATCAAACTCCAAAAGGAGTTTACCGATCCTGTTCTTGTCCAGAATTGTCGGATGATGCTTCGGCCTCTTGGTACGGATTGCGCCTCTGAGGTCTGCGGTTACGTCATGTCTGGCGCGTGAGGTGGCAATGGCATAACGGAAGACGCGCCCGCAGAGCTGAATGAGCAGATGGGCTTGATTCAGCCTGTCCTGCTTTTCAAAGGGCTTTACGAACGCCAGAATGTCTGCCGCCTCAATCTGGGTTATCGGCATGGAACCGATATGAGGAAAAATATGCTGCTCCAGACAATGCAGCAGATGGGCCCTTCCTGCCGGCAAAATGTGGACTGTCTGCGTTTCCTGCCATTCCAGCGCAATATTTTTGAAGGAATTGGCTTCTTCCGCTTCTCTGGCGGCTCTGGCCGCCTTTTTATGCTGCGCTGGGTCTATGCCGTCCGCAAGGAGCTTTTTAGCCTCGTCGCGCTTTTCACGGGCCTTCTTCAACGTGACCGTTGGGTATTCCCCGAAACTGAGGAGCTTGCTCTTCTTGTTGAAGCGATAGGCCATGCGCCACAGCTTGCTGCCGCTGGTCGAAATATAGAGAAACAGGCCGCCTCCATCCGCGTATTTTCTGGCCTTTTCTGCGGGCTTCAGGCTCTTGATGTAGGTATCGGTAAGCATGGACAGACCTCCCTGAAGGACGTTGCAGGAGCCTTTTGGGGCTTTTATCCGCTTATTTGTGCAATTTCAAAGTGTTATACGATTTCCCTTTTGGGGCATCCCAAGTTTTGATACCCACATATATACCCACAAAAATGCAGACTGCAAGCGGACTTCTCTGGACTATCCAGACTGCCGCTCAAGAATATTTCACAATAAAAATAACATATTATGGAAAAACAAAGACTACTGTGAATCTCAATCCACTGTTGCATGATGGCATCACTGAAGTCCACTTCGCCATCTTCCGCGCCGTAGATGTGGCTGTAGGTATCCGTCAGACTGGAGAGTGCCTTCCCGAAATAGCTTTGCGCGTAGCCGAACTGTTCCGCGAAGGATTCCGGCTGTTCTTTCATGTCTCTTCCGGCAATCCAGCCGGAGGTGGCAAGAGCCGCCTGAATGGAAGCGCGGGATTCCTCGTCCAGTTCGGGATGCAGGGCCAAAGCCACACATTTTTCCAGAGCCAGGGAATCGCGGATGATGGAGGTCGAGAGCTTGAGCAGCCCCTTGTCCCGCAGGTCAACCAGGGCGTACATGACGCCGGAGATCAGGGCTTGCGCCTTGTCGGCAAAGATGGAATTGGCCCCATCCGACGCGGGCATGAGGGAAACAAGAAGCTGCGTCAGCGCCTCGGCGCTCCCGAAGGTAAACGGGTTGTTGGTATTGGAAAGACGGCGGGGACTTTTTCCCTTCACTTTTCCGCTTGTGCCGTAGTTCAGCACGCGAAAGTCGTCATCCCGGCCAAGGAAACGCGCCATCTGCCATATTTGCACCGCCAGCTTGGGCGAGGCTTTGGGGTCGATGTAGAACAGCCCGGATGCCGTCGCCAGGGCATTGTAGGAAAGGGAAACCAGAGTTTCCGTCTTGCCGGAACCGGTTGTGCCGAAAAGCAGGCAATGGGTAAGAATATCCTTGGCCTTCAGCCAGAGTTCCTTTCCGTCCTGGAGCCGATTGCCGAGGAAAAAGATGCCTTCCGGCCTGGCGAAGCCGCGTCTGCCGGGAAGCGGATCACCCCTGTCCGTGCCGTACAATCCCATCGGCATCCGAAACGGCAGCCTTTCCCTGTTCACACAAGCACAGCGGGCGAGAAAAAGCACCAGCCCAAGACAAAACAGCGGCGTGGCGCAAGCCGGGAAAAGAAACAGACACAGCCCCGCCGTGAAAATGCCGCCGGTCTGCACCTGCCCGGTCTTGAGCGCATCCGCGAGGTGTTGCGAGGGAGAACGCACGTCGCGAAGCAGGCGCTTTCGCTCCTGTGTTTCGTGGTCTTCCAGACCTCTGATGGTTCTGTTCATAGGCGTAACCTCTAAAAGTATTCGTCAGCCAACTTCTCATCTTCGTTGGCGTCGTATTCGGGATTGTCCTCCGCATCGGCCAGCACCACGTCCGGCGGCTCCACGGAAGAAAATTCGGTATCCAGAGTCGAAGTTTCGGCGGCAGCGGCGGTCGGAACCATTTCCGGCATGGGCGGCACAAAGATTTCGGTCAGCCAGCCCTGAGCGGCCAGAGCCTGCCTGAGACTGGCGACAGCGGGCCGGACATGCGGTTCAGACAGCGCCTTTCCGGCCTTCTCCTCCGCCTGATAGTGCGCCCACGGCGCGAAGCCTTCCGCCCATGCCGCGCGTCCGCCGCACTGGTTGAGGGCGTACCAGAGCGGACGATCCAGCGGCCGGAGCCAGAGGAATTGCGAACTTGCCAGCACACCTTTTTGCCGCGCCCTGTTCAGCAAGGCCATGAACCAGGGCAGTTCATAGGCGGCATGGATGCTCAGACACTTCTCGTTCAACACGGAAGCATGGCGCTCCCATTGCTTTTTCAACTTGTTGGTAAAGTCGCCGTCTTCCAGCAAAGGACAGGATGCCTGCCCATTATTCTCGGCATAGGACAGAGAAACGCTGTCCAGCAGAGCAACGCAGCCCTTCTTGTTCCCGCCCGCATAGGCCAGAAAGGCGGCAGCCAGGGCGCGACGGCAGGGAGACAGCTCCGCATAGCCTTCAAAGCGTTTGCCGAGTTGTTCCGTCAGCACGGCAAGGGCTTTTTCCTCATCCAGCCGGGCATGGCCCCAGGCGGGAAGTTCCGTGGACGGCAGGCCGTTTTTCAAAGCCTGTTCCGGCTTGATTGTGTTGCCCGCGTCGTCAAGCAGTAGCCCGTGTTCCAGCGCAAACTGCACGGGCGTCCGGGCGACTTTCCACAGGCCGGAATCGTAGGATTTTGGCGAGAGCAGATACTTGCCGCGCCCTACCACGGGCCGCAGACAGGGAAAGGACTCCGCGTTGTTTTTCAGCAGGCTTTCCATGTTGAAGCGCCGGACAAGCCCGCCCACACGGCCCATGAAGATCGCGGCCACGCCGAACAGAGCAAGCAGCAGAAGAAACGGCCAGCGAATCCATGAGCCGGTGTAGCGCAACACCTTTTGCATGGTGTCCCAGGACAGGGAAGCCGGATCGGCGGCGGCGATTCGCGCAAAAGCGTTCTCCGCTTCCTTGAAAAACGGCGTGAACGCCTTGAGTTGCGCCTTCGCAAGAGTCAAAAGCGGGCCGTTCACGACATCGGGATGCGCCGTGTACAGCAGCGGCACAATGCAGAACGCGATAATCAGGAATGCGAACCACAGGAAGATACGTTGGTCTTCCCTGTCGTTGCCGGGCTGGTTCATTGCCGTTTCTCCCTGAATTGCTTCTTTTCGCTCTGCAACGGCAGCATGGACAGCCCCTCTTGCCGGAGTTTGTTCAGGTTGGCCCTGACGCGCCGGATATAGGCATCCCGGCGATGAGGCGTCTGCGAATGGTACGCGCCGATAGCCTGCCAGAGATTGCCGGTGCGCCTGTATTCCTTGCGCAGCAGCCATGCGGCGGCATGGGCGTTGACGCGCCCGTCGCGCAGCACGGCGTCGGGCGAGATGCCCATTGCGGCCAGTTCCCTGAGATGAACAGTGTTCACCTGAAAGGGGCCTAAATCCCACGTCCCGTTTTTGTTGCTCAGGGCTTCCCCGGTTTTGCCGCCTTCGGTGGCGAGAATGGCGAAGAGCGCGGCAACGGGCATCCCACTGACGCGGGCGGCGTCCAGAACGCAGTCAGCCGTCAGGGGATGCAACGGCGGGAACGCGACTTTCGCCCGCCCGGCGGCAAGAGCCGTTGTCCCCTGAAGCAGACACAGGACAGCCAGAAAAAGACAGACCGCCCTCATTTGATCTTCCCCTTGAGATGGAGGATGTAGTCGCCGCTTGTGCCGTACACCTTGAAGGGATTGTTGCCACCAAGTCCGTTGACGGTATTCAGCACATGGTTGTGCGCGTCGTTGATTTTCTGGTGGATGTAGGAATCGACCTGGCTACAGATGCCCGCGACGATCTGATCCATACTCGGCAAGGTCACGCCGAGAGAAAAAGCATCCCCGATGCCGTTGATGGAACCGAGACAGACGGAGAGCGAGTCGCGTTCGGTTTCCGGATCGGGCATCAGCACGTCATGCGTCTCCGAAACTCTGCCATTGCGTTCCTGAATCGCGCCGCCCACGGCGTCCTGCATGTCCTGGCAGGAACCGGCGAAGCACGGCGCGGCCAGCGCCATGCACAGCAAAACCATGAGAATATATTTCATGTCAGTATCTCCCTTTTTCTATTTGGGGTTCCACCCCAAACCCCGTCGGGGGAAATGATTTCCCCCGAACCCCCTCATTTCGGAACACATGGCAAGCCATGTGTTCCGGCAATGGGGGTCAAGGGGCATCGCGTTGCGTACGATGGCCGTAATGCTCGAAGCTCGCATAACGGCCACGCTTCGCGCCCTTCGGGTCGAATGCCCCTTGCGGGGGCGGGGGGGGGGGGGGGCCCCCCCCCCCACATTCCCAATGCTTCCCTATTTTTTCTTGCCTCTTGCGTTGAAATCGGGGGAGCCGTCCGGCTTGACCGGACAGGTTTTCTTGCATCCTGGGTAGCCGGAGCAGCCGTAGAAGTCGCCTTTCGCTCCGGAGCGTTTGACGAGCGGCTTGCCACAGGCCGGGCACGGGTATTCCGAAAGCGCGGGTTTGGGCCTGGGCTTTCCGGGTTTGCCGTTGTCGTCGGGCAGGATGACCGGGCAGTCGGGATAGGCGGTGCAGCCCCAGAACCACGCGCCGTCCTTTTTGCGTTTGCGGCGGTTCAGGGCAGCGCCGCAGGAAGGACAGGGGAAGGCGGGCTTGCCGTCCCCAAGGATGGGGGCAAGCAAGTCCGGCAGAATCCGGCACTGATCGGCCAGAAAGGCGTCCAGAGATTCCGCGCCCTGGGCGATGGATTCCAGCCGGGATTCCCATTCCGCCGTGGTGATGGGGTCTTTGAGCGCGGGCGGCGTGAGGGAGATGACTTCCCTGCCGAGCGGCGTGGAAACAAGGGCTTTCTTGTCGGCAACGAGATAGCCGCGCTCCTTCAGGGTTTCGAGAACCCTGGCGCGGGTGGCCTCGGTGCCGATGCCCCTGGCGTCCTTGAGCGCGGTTTTTGCGTCGGCATCGGCCACAAAGCGGTGAACATTGGCCATCGCCTCAATGAGCGTTCCCTCGGTGAAGCGGGAAGGCGGCGAAGTCTTTTTCTTCAAGGGCTGGATGTCGCGGCAGTGAACGGCGTCGCCCTTTTCCAGCGAAGGCAGCGACTGTTCATCGGAGTCGTCGCCTTCATCGTCATGACCGGCGAACGCCGTCCAGCCGGAATCGAGGATGCGCCGCCCCGTGGCTTCCCAGCGGGTATCGGCAAGGGAGACAGCGACTTTCTGCGCCTCGTAGCGCATGGTCGGATGGAATTGCAGACAAAAGGCCGTGGCGATCATGAGGTAGAGCGCGCGTTCCTTCTGCGGGAGCGCGTCCGGGGGGACTTCGCCCGTGGGCGCGATGGCGTGGTGCGCCGTCACCTTTTTGGTGTTCCACGCGGCGCTTTTCAGGGAGGCGTCAGCCGTTGCCGCCACCTGCTCCAGACCGGAAACAGAGGAAATCGCGGCCAGTACGGCAGCGGCATCCGCAAACTGTTCTTCCGGCAGGTAACGACAATCTGTGCGCGGATAGGTGGTCAGCTTTTTTTCGTACAGGGCTTGCGCGGTATCCAGCACCTGTTGGGCCGACATGCCGAGCTTGGCGGAAGCGGCCTTTTGCAGGGAGGACAGGCAATGCGGCAGGGGCGCGGCCTTGCTTTTGGCTTCCCGCGTGGCTTCCGTTACAAGGCCATCCATGTTCTTGTGCGCCGCAAGCAGAGTTTCGACTACAGCGGCATCGGTCAGGCGTCCGCTGGGATCCAGCCCGGCCTGATCCTCGGAGGGCGCAAACGTGGCGGCAAAGTCCCCGGCGCTGTGGATGAGCGAAGCCCGCAGAACGAAATAATCAACAGGCTTGAAATGGGCAATTTCCAGATCGCGGGCGACCACCAGCGCCAGCGTGGGCGTTTGGACGCGGCCCAGGGAAAGCACGTCCGAGCGCCCGTCCGCGCGGCCCTTCATGGTCAGGGCGCGGGTGGCGTTGATGCCCGCCAGCCAGTCGGCGCGGCTTCTGGCGCGGGCGGCGTCGCGCAAGGGCGCGTAGCGGGCGTTGTCCGTAAGGTTTGCCAGCGCCTTCCTGACCGAGACTTCGTCCAGCGAGGCCAGCCAGATGCGCTCCACCTGTCCCGTGTAGTGAAAGTGTTCCAGCACCTCATCCACGAGGAGCTGGCCTTCGCGGTCGGGATCGCCCGCGTTGACCACGGAATCGGCGTCCCGCAGCAGCGAACCGATGATGTCAAGTTGCGCGGCGGCGTCCTTTTTGACCTTGTATTTCCATTGGGAAGGAATGATGGGCAGGTGTTCGCGCCGCCAATGAGCGTATTCGGGCTTGTAATCCCGTGGCCATGCGAGTTCGAGCATGTGTCCGAAGCACCAGGTAACAATATCGTCGCCGCACCGGATGCAGCCTTCGGTTTTTTTCTGATTGCCAAGACCGGCGGCAATGGCCCGGCCAAGGGAGGGTTTTTCGGCAATAAACAGTCTCATGTCATATCCTCATGCGGCGCGCGGAGGCGGCTTTCTGTTCATTCAGGGGAAGGGGATTTTCCACAGCGCCCGAAGCGGATTGGAGCTTTTCGTCCAGCTCCATGTGCAGCGCCTGCGACACCTGATCGCAGAGTTCAGCCAGCTCCCTGGCGGCAGTGGGGTCTTGCTTGAGCGCCATGTCCAGAAAGTCGGGGTTCTGGAGAATGGCGCGGGCCTTGGCGACGGGATCATCCGCAGCCTTGAACGCGGCAATGGATTCGGCCAGCGTCGGGTCGTGCCGCGCCGCAGCCCCGGACGAGGCCGCCAGTGTCGGGGAGACACCGACAGCCGCATCCCGCTGTTTCTGCATGGCTTCCAGTTCCGCCCAGGCTTCGGGCCTGGGGAACCACCAGTCGCGCGGCTTTTCCCCGGCCTCGAACTGGCGCAGGGAAGTCAGCGTTCTGGCCGCGTCAGCCGCCGCCCTGAACAGCTCCGCAACATCTCCGCCGGAAAACTTCTGGTTCCAGTTGGCCACTTGCGCGGACGCGCTGTTGTCAGGCATGGGCAGACCGAATTTTGCCCCGGCCAGCAGGGTGAACAGTTCCGCCCGCATTTCCTCGAAGGCGCGGCTTTTGAGAGTTTCCGGCTCAGTCAGCCGGTTTTCTCGCGAGCTGTGGCCTGTCGCCTCGTAGAAGCCGCGCAGCTTGGCGGCGTAGTAGGCGTCCGAACTGGTGAATCTGTCCGGGAACGGCAGCTTCACCACATCATCGGCATGGTTGTATGCGGCCGGGCCTTTGTGGTGTTCGACGGCAATGCCGGAATCAGCGATGAATTTCTCCAGAAAGGCGTTGCGCTCCTGTTCCGTGAGCGCGGGAGCCGCTTTTTCCTTGGCGGGCAGGCCGTAGATTTGCTCCGCATTGAACACGGTGAAGGGATAAAACAGCGTCTTGTGCTGGACAGGCGGGAGCTTTGCGCCCTGTTTGCGTTGCGCTTCAATGGCTCTTGCCTCATCCTGGGAATGGAATGTCCATTTTTCATCCTCTCCGATGGTGAAGAACACTTCTTCGGGCCGCAGGAGCCTGATGCCGTGTTGGCCCTTTTTGATCCCCACTTTCAGATTCGGATGTTCGTTCTGATACTGCTGGATTTGCTTGAAGGTCATCCAGCGATCATCCTGATAGCCCTTTTCCATCCCGGCCAGCATGAGGCGCAGCATGTTGGGGCCGCCGTACTCCCTGCCTGTAGTCGGGCAGAACGGCGTTCCTGTCGGAGTGTCGGCGACACGGGGCTTCCCGGCGACTTTGGAAGTCAGGGCGAGCATGGCTTCGGCAATGCCGTTGACAAACTCCTCCTGCACCTCGCGACTGACCTGAAAGCGGCTTTTTTTCTCTTGTTGCGGCGTCTGGCTCATGCTTCCTCCCGCTCAATGTCCACAAGGACGGCATCCGGTTCTTCCAGAGGATTGAGGAATCCGGCGGCAACGGCTTCCTCGCGGCTCATGAGAAACGCGCCCGCGTCAAGCTGGCGCTCGATGTCCGCCTGGGTGAGCGTGACGCGCTCCTTTTTGGGGAAGCGAACAGGAATATCGAACAATCCCGAAGCATTTCGCTTTTGTTCTGCCATGTTCCCGTCACTCCTTATTTGTTCAGGTCAATCAGAGCATTGATAAGAAGGGACAGTTCCTCTGCCGCTTCTTCAGAAAGATCGTACTTGTGGCAAAAAGCCACAGCGCCGGTATGGCCGGGCAAAGGGTAAAGCCTGGATCTCTTTCCATTCTTTTCATCATGCAGCCAGAGGTGGCGCAGAGCATCCTTGCCGGAGTTGGATTCCAGAATGTTGCCAGCGCCCAGTTCGCATTTATGGACTTTCAGCATTCCATTATCCTGGAGAGTGCTGAGCGCGGCTGTCAGGGCCGCATATTCGGTCTGTCCGTAACCAAGCAGAATCGAGCGTGATACTGTAGCCTGTATCTCCGGATCAAAGAGTTCATCCTGTTGCAGGCAATACGAATCAGCATCTTCAAGATTCAAAATCGCAGCGTAATGATTCATGGTCATTCCTTTCTGTTATTACCAGCGGCAGCGTTTGCGCCACTGGCTTTCATTGTTTCTTGTTTCCCGCCGCCGTCCCATGCAGGCCACTCGGATGGCGCGAAAGCAGGCAAGCGGGGTCATGCCGGTGCGTTGCACGAGGTACAGGACGAAGATTGCCGCGAAGGCAATGGCCGCAGTCCAGTACGCCCAATGAAAGAGCCAGAGGGCCAGAGGAAAGACGGCGCGGGCGTCCAGAATGAAGATTTTCGGCGTGAGCGCGGTGTCGCGCCAGAGAATGTCAGCCATTGGCCGCCTCCTCCGCCGCAAAACGGGCGTCCAGAGCGGAGACGCTGGAATCCTTGAAACGCCGTGTGTTTTCGGGCAGCCAGGATTCCATGACGAGCATCCGTCGCCACAGATCGGGAAAATGGCGTCGAAGCGTCCGCAGTTCATCAAGAGGTTGCAGGGGACAGCAGAAGCAACTGACGCGGCTGAAGAAATGGTATAAACCTCCCCAGGTGAAACCACGCTTGTAGCAGTAGTTCAGCGCATCGGCTTCTGTGACGCCCCATTCCATCAGCGGATACCGTTGTACGCAGTAGGCGCTGTTCCTTTTGGCAGAGCCTTTGAGCCTGTGCCGCTCATCGGCGGCAAAGCCGATACACTGGCGCAGGGGCGGCGTGACGTTTTGCCGATGGGTGAGCGCCAGATGATGCGCGTTCAAAGCGTCCCGCTTGCGGCCGGTACACCAGCGGATTTTGGCGTTCGGCCATTGGCGGCCAATCATATGGATTTCCTCGCTGCCACGGCGTCTTACCGGCATTTCAGAGAACATCCAGTCAAACGGCGATTTCTTCGTTTCCACATCAATAGGCAGCCTGGGACGCAGGCGTGTAATCTTCAAACCGGTAAAAGCTTCGAGCTGTTCCAGATGCTCGTACATTGCGGGAAATTCCCAGCCGGTATCGAAAAACACGACATCGGCCACGGGTTCGCCGCGTTCCAGAAGCATGAGCAGCATGGCCGTGCTGTCCTTGCCGCCGGACAGGGAAACGACATTAGACGCTTGTTTCATGGTTATTTCCTTTCCGGCCTTTGCGTTCCGCGAGAATCGCCAGATAGCTTTCCCTGGCGAGTTTGCCGTTTTCATAGGCGGTTTGAGCGGCGTCCTGCATCCGCTGACCGGAGGCGGCCAGCAAGTTTTTGGTTTTCAGAATCAGCCGCTCCAGCGGCGTATCCAGCAGGGTTTCCCGGATTTCCGGCGTGAAGGCCAGATACTCGCGCAGGGCAACGCGCCCGCTCCCGTCCGGTAGGGGCAGGAGCCGTTGCGAGATGATCAGCCGCAGACTGGAAAGCAGCGTGGCCGTGACTTGCAGCCGCTCCGCGAACGGAAAGACGTTGATGATGCGGGAAAGCGTTTCCGGCACGGAGCGGGTATGCACCGTCGAATAGGCGGCAACGCCGATTTCCGCGCTTTCCATCATCCCCCGCAGGGTATCGGGGTCACGGCTTTCGCCAATCAGCACCACATCCGGGGCCGTGCGCGTGGAGTTGCGCGTGGCCGTCAGAAAGGATTTCAGGTGTTCGGGAATCGTGCTTTGCGAGACAGGCCCGCCGGGCTTGGGCACGGCGTCAAAGTCAAACTCGATGGGCGCTTCATAGGTGCTGACGTGGCGTCCGCCGCTTTCGATAATGCGCCGCAAAATGGCAGCCAGCAGCGTGGACTTGCCCGACCCCATCACGCCCGTGACCAGCACCAGACCGTTGGAAGGCATGGCGTGGTCAAGGATGCCTTGCTCCACGTTCAAATCTTCCAGCGCGGGCGGCATGGAGGGAATGGCGCGGAATACAATCTTCACGCCCGTGGAATACCCGTCCGCCACCGGCGTGGCGTTGCCGCGATAGCGACGGCGCACGCCGCGTGATTCCTCGATTTCATGGGCAAAATCGTAATCCGACTGCCCGGACTTGATCTGCGCGGAAACGGAGTTGTTTCTGGTCAGACGCTCCAGCGCGGCCAGCAGTTCGTCTGTGGTGATGGGCCGCTGCGTGACCTGCCGCCATGCGCCGTTGAGCCGCATCCATGCGGGCAGACCGGAGCGCAGACACAAATCGGACATGCCGCTGTGCGTGGCCCAGAGCAACAAGTCGTTGATCTGCGAATAGTCCCAGCGGATGCGGGGTTCGGCGGGATAGATGTTACCGCTCATTGCCGCTTCCCTCCCTTCGTTCGCGCGGAAGGCGCAACGGTAAAGGCGGAAGGCGCGGTGATCCGGTACACCTTCTGACCGATGTTCAGCTTGTTGCCCTGGGTGCGCGTTCCCAAATCGGCGGACGCCGTGTTGACCCGGCTCATGAGGTGTTGCGCGGTGAGCAGGTGGTAGAGCATGACGCCGCGATAGCTCCGCGCCATGCGGGACACGTTGTCGGCATAGAGCTGGTCGGCCTCTGCCAATCCTTGCGCCCAGGCTTCGCGCACCGCAGCCCGCCAGATGGCGCGTTCCTCCGCGTTCTTTGGCAGTACGACGGGATTGGGCTGCTCCGGCGCGGGGAAGTCATCAGCCATGAGAAATTCCCGCCAGTGGGGCACAAGCGCGATGTACCTGGCCGGTTCCAGCAGTTCATAGGTGGTTTTGGCGGCTGTGGCCGTTGCGCCATCCTCGATGCGCATGGACGCGCCCGCCCGCGCGATTTGCGGCGGCAGGATCAGGGCTTCGCCCTGCGTCAGCATCAATGGAGAGAAGTTGAAGGCCGTGTCCATGATGGCGCTGTAGCGTTCGGTTTCCGCCACAAGCTGACCGTAGCGCCAGGACATGGCGGTCTGGAAGGTGACGAGCCGCGCCGCTTCCCGGATGGCTTTGGGCCGCATGAGCTGAACGGCGCTTGGTTCCCTGCCTCCGCTTCCCTTCATTTCCAGCAGTTCCGCCAGTTCGGCGGGGTCATTATGGCGCGGCCCGGATGCGGGATCGGCGGGAAGGTACACCTCAAGGGACTGTCCCGCGCCGTCTTCCCGGTACGACGCATTATGGGGTACAAATTTCCCCGTTCCCTTGTCGGCGCTGTCGGCGGGAGCAGGAGCGTTGACAACATCCGGCGACACAGGCGCGGGATTGACCACGTTGCCCTGTTTTCCGGCGCAACCGCTCAGACCGGCGCAGAGCAGAAACGGCAGAACCAGCGCGGCCAGTTTTTGCGAAGCGGACTTTTTGGTCACGTCAACCTGAAAACGCTGACAAAGGATAGTCACCACGCGCGAGGCGTGACGCATGACCACGATGCAGGCAATCAGCAATGCCAGAAGGCCGCTTCCGCAGAGGACGACGCCGGGTGTGGACAGATCGGCGGCGGCAAAGCCGTCCTGAAAACCGTCCCGAAAGCCTTTCTGGTAACTTTCCATGTGGAGGGGAGGCTCATGCAAATCAGGCAACGGCTCTTTGGGAATGAGGAGGGCGGGAGCTTTCATGACCGTCCCTCCAGCCCGGAGGTTCCGGCCAGCGTCATTACCCGATTGACGGGATCGACACGCAACACGGCTTGCGGCTGAATCTGCCAGGCAATGTCTTCCAGCAGTTCATGCGCCGGACGGTTCAGGCCATGCACCACAATGGGCATGGCTTGCGCCGAGGGAGTGCCGGTTTCCCGGTAGCGGTAGCCGACTTGCAGGCAGATTGCCTTGATTGCGCCGGAGGCTTCGCCAGTCCAGGCAAGGGAAACGGGCAGATTCAGCGAAGGATCGGCGGGCGGCAGCAAGGGCTGCATTCCCTGCCCGCGCAGTCTGGCGAGCATGGCGAGTTCGCCGTGCGCCTGTTCCGCCGCCTGACCAAGCGTGGCCGAGACAAAATCGACCGAGGGCGGAACCGGAGGCGCGGCCTTTGGCGCACAGGCGGCAAGAGCCAGACAGGACAGTATCAACAAGGTTTTGGGAAACACGAAGGTACTCCTTATATTATAAGGTTAAGAGAGACACACCCCCGGCCCGCTACGGACGTTTGCGGAAGCGCAACAGCCAGCGGCAGAGCGGCGTAAAGCGGCGGTGACGCAAAATGGAAATGCGCCAGAGCGTTGTGACCATGCCGAGCAGACAGGGCGGCGCGATGCAGGCCAGGGACAGGAAGGAAAGCGGACTGTGCGACCATGCCGCCGCGAGGAGGCAGGCCAGGGCCGGAAAGGCGAACACCAGCAGCCGCAGGCGCAAGGCCGAAACGACGCCGGGAATATCCGCGTCAGCCATGCCCCAGGCCGCAAGAACGAGGGTGAAATCTTCTTCCAGCGCGGCCTGTTCCGATGCCGCGCGGTTCCGCCGGAAAGCGGCCATACGAGAATGGAAGTCTCCGCGAAGCCCGGCGACATGCCGCCCGGACAGACTGGCCGTATCCAGAATCGTTTGCAGGGAAGCGGGAGTTTTCATCTCAGCTCCTGAAGTTCTTTTCCGTCAGGCCAGCGCCGGGCCTGTTCCATTGGCGGGACAAATCGCCGCGCAGTTCCCGTGCGCCATGAGCGCCGGAGGAAACCGCATTGGTGGAGCCGACAAAGACATTCTTGACCCCGGCTTGGTCTTCCTTCTCGCCGAGGGCGTGGAATTGCTGGCCTATCCAGTTGGTGACGTGTTCGGGCAGGTAGTGAATCAGGGAAAAGAACTTGTTGGCCGTCATGATGACCACGATGCCCAGAATGACGAACATGGAGAACGTGCCGGTGATGCCGATGATCTTGGTCTGCATGGTTCCGCCGACAAACATCTCGAAGCCCGCGCCGAGCATCCGGCCCACCACGTTCATGAGGATGACGGCGGCGAAGAATCCCGCCACCATAAGCGGCGGACGGACAAGGATGCCGAGCAGCAGGAAATAGCCCCGTTTGCCGTGCTGACCCGCCGCACCCTCGCCATCGGGCATGGCGTGGGCGCAGAGCCAGAGCGGAGCGGCGACCAGAGCTTCAACCACAAGGATGATCCAGCCGGCAAGCGCCGAAACCCAGCGAATGAAGGGAATGGCGGGCAGATAATAGGCCAGTGCTAGCCCGTAGAGCAGGAGCGGCAGAAAGACCGTGAACAGGGTGAAACTGATGTATTTGTCCAGATTGGGAATGGCCTTGCCCACAAAGGGCAGGGCCTTGCCCATCGAGTGCGCCACATCCACCACACCAAGCGCCGAGGCCAGCCCCCAGGCCGATCCGATGAGATAATCCCCCACATTGGACACAGCCATGATGGGATCGCTGGAGGACATTTTTTCGATGGCGACGGGCAGAATGTTTCCGGCCACAAGCTGATTCAACGTGGCCCGCAGCCAGTTGCAGATTTCATCAAAGGCCCGGCCTTCATCCGTTACGGAAGGCGTGGCCGTGGTGTCGGAAATGCCTCTCCGGCTGGCGTAGGCGGTCTTGATGTAGTTGGCTACGCGCTCTTTGGCCGCCTCATAGTCCCGCAGGCCGTGCATCAGCGCCTGAAGTTCCGATACGGTGTACTCGTGCGGATTGTAGGTAATGCCGGAGTACATGGCCTCGCGCACTTCCTGATTGATCCAGGCGATTGACCAGTAGGACGATCCTGCCGCGAACCAGCCGTACTGCGCCGAGTTTTCCTTGAACTCGTTGAGCTTGCCCTGAAGCTGCCCCTGTTGCGCGTAGCTTTGCACATCGGTCAGAATGGTCTGGTTGACCGTGGTGGCCGCATCGTACAGGGCGCGGGGATCAATGGAGGATGCGGGCGTGTCGGGATCGGCAAGCTGCCGCGCCAGCGGCGAAAGCGCGGAAACCGCCGCGCTCACGGCGTTGACCTTGCCCCGGCACAAGGCGTCGCCCTCGTCCACGCAAGAAACTGTAATAGACCCGGCATTGCCGTTGAAAATGAACCTGTACTCGCCGCCGGAGCGGAACCAGTTGCCGCTGTATGTCCATTCCCCGCCCGGCGTGATGTTCAGGCCGCGTCGTTCGTTCAGGTAGTATTGCAGCGTCAGCGATTCCAGAGCGCCGTTGCTGATGGCCGCGTAGTGGGTGACGTTCTGATCCGGAGCCTGCACGGTGAGCTGACCGCCATGCTCCACAAAATAGTCCGTACCCAGCTCCCAGACGTAGTTGCCGAGATTGATGCTGAAACCGATACAGGCCAGAATCGCCACTTGGAAGAAGGACAAGCCCTTGAAGATGGGAGCCAATGCCCCCATCGCGCCCACAAAGCGCAGCGGCATCCACAGGGAACTGTAACGCTTGCCGAAAGGCGTTCCCTCGTGCGCTGTCCCGGCCACGGCAACGGCCAGAATCCAGATGAACAGGGCCGACACCACAGCCAGCGCCACCAGATTGAAGGCGCTGAACAACTCCAGCATCAGTTCCGACGCCTGCGAACCGCCAAGACTTGCGCCCCAGGTATCCCAGCCTTGGCCGAGAAAAGTATCCAGAATATGCTTGCTGGCATCGGTCTGGAGCAGAACTTCCGAAGTGGCGGGGAGGTCAGATGAGGCCATGACTGTCCTCCATGCCGATGTTGGGAATAAAGTTGACTTTATGCCCATGTGAGCTACAATATTGAAAACAAGGAGAAGACCTATGCCTGCCAATGATTATGTGCGCGCCCGGATTGATCCGGCCATCAAAAATGAAGCAGCAGCCGTGCTTGCGAAAATGGGGTTGACGGTATCCGACCTCTGCCGCATGGCGCTGACCACGGTTGCCCATGAAAAGCGCTTGCCGTTCAGCCTGGAAATTCCGAATGAGGAGACCAGAAAGGCATTTGAGGACATTGATAGACGTGAAGGTCTGCATTACGCCAAAGATGCGGATGACATGTTCAAGCAGTTGGGCATATAAATGCTTCAGCCTGTATTCACGACATCTTTCCAAAAAGACGTTAAACGTGTTGAAAAACGCGGTTACGACATGGAAAAGTTGAAGGCGGTGATAAAGCTTGTCCTGCTTAATCAAAGACCGCTTCCTCAAGCATATAAAGACCATCCCCTCAAAGGAAAATGGAAGCCCAAATGGGAGCTGCATATTGAGCCTGACTGGCTGTTGGTTTACCAAATTTCTGATGAGCACTGCTTTTTCGCCAGAACCGGCACCCATGCCGACCTTTTTTCGTTGTAACTGCCGCATGGCCTTCTCCTATTGCTGTGCGCCGACCATGCGCGTGTAGAGGTCATCCATTTCCTTGCCCGTCGTGCCTTCCATGCGCGTGAGGTAGTCCAACGAGGCAATGACGGTCAGCCTGTCCAGCAAATCCGTATTCTTGCGCGTCAGCTCCATCTGGAACGCCTGCATGATGACCAGCTCCCGCAACAGTCCGGCATCCGTCGCGGAAGCGACTTGCGCGAACCAGTTGGGATTGCCCACGCGCATCTGCGAGAGGAGTTTGTACAGCCCGGCTTCCGAGAGCTTGCCGTCCACAATGCCGGGCGGTGTGCCGCTCCCGCCCGCTTCCGACCACTGGTTTTCCGCCCAGGCCGTCACGTCATCCGGTAGCGTGGGCGCGTGATACACCACATGCTGGTTCAACGACTCCATGACCGCGGCCACCCGCTCTTCATGGATTTTCCGCGCCGCCGCATAGGTTTGCCCGGCGGGCGTTTCCTTCTGCTCCTCCGTCACCACTGGTAAGGGACGGGGATTGGCCAGCGTCTTGACGGCTTCATGCGCCTGCGCAACCTGATCCTCGGTCAACGTGCTGTGCAGCGGAAAGAGCGCATTCAGACTTTCCTGTTCGGAAGGCTGATCATCAGCCAGCACACGCTGAAGAAATTCCACCGGCTTTTTGGGTGTATGGGCGTGTTCAAGCTGCTTTTCGCGCATGGCGGCGTGGATTTCCTGCCCGGCGCGAGCGCCGAGCTGGATGCCCGCGCCCAGAGAGCTGCTTCCGCACAGCCCGGCGGGCTGCGCGGCCTTGCCGTACATGTCCTCTGTTTTCATGGCCTCGCCTGCCACGGCCTGCCCCTTGAGAGCGGCGGCGTTGCTTTCCTTGAGCGCGACCAGCGCCCGCACAATGGTGGCGGATTCCGCCTTCAGCGTGCCGATGATGTTTTGCGCGGCCAGCAGGATTTCCGAGCGGATGGCCTGCGCTTCCGCCGCCGTATGCGCGTTGACCGCCTGAACGGTTTCGGACTTCGCCGCCGAGACAATGGCTCTGACGGAGCCACAGCCGCAGCCTCCGGCCCAGGCCGAAACCGGCAGCAGAGCAAGCGCCAGGGCAAGAAAGAGCTTTTTCATTGTTCCCTCGCTATTTCGTTGGCGATTTCCAGAAGGACGTTGACGATTTCCTCGTCGGCGTCGCTCTGGTCTGCGACGTTGCGCCTGCGGCGTTCCACTTCGGCCTTGGCCGACCCTCCCGGAAAACGCGCGGCCAGCCGCCGCAGGGTTTCGGACGGCCCCAGGCGCTGATAAAGATTGTTGCGGATAGCCACATCTTCCGTGGTGGTGCTGAATGCCCACAGGGATTGTGGGCCGATGGTCAGGCTGAGAACGAGTTGGGACATGCCCGAACCTGTTCTGAACAGGGCAATGAGATTGGAACCGGCCCTGCCGGGCTTGCCCAGGCGCGAGAGCGCATGACGGCAGGCTCCGTTCAATCCGAAGCGATCCACCAGATTGTCGATGCTTTTTTCCGTGCCGGAACCGAGGATGACCACCGTGGTCGCCAGTTCATCGGTGATGATTTTCGGAATGTCGTCAATGGACTGCGTGTACAGCCCGATGGACAGGTTCCACTTGCGACTTTCGCGGGCCATTGTGGTCATGTCGGCCTGAAGCTGGCCCGCCACCGAGACGTTGTTGGTCACACGGTGCGCCTCGTCGTAGCACAGTCATTTTCAAGAGATATTCTATTGATATGACAGAATAAAAAAATATTTTGAAAAAATTTTACCCCGTCAGATACCCCGAAACTTCGGGGATTTCATCTGACGGGGTAGGATGTCTCTGGATAATCAGGAAAAAGAAGGAGATGGACGAAACAGCGTGAAAACGGGGTAGAGGGTGTTCCAATGATGGCAACGAGTTCTGCCCTGAGGCATTTATCAGCCGCCGTTGTTTGTCAAGAATACCTATCCGCATAAAAAATGGCAATCATGTATTCCATCATCGGCTGGCATGTGTTTTTCGCCATGTATCTTGCCGGGAAAGTAGAAAATCCCCGGCTTTTCGTCCGTCACACCCGCATGTGTGCCGGAAGCGGGCATTCCGTCAAGGCCAAGCCCTTCGGGGCCGCTTCGCGGGCCTTGACGTTCAAGCCCTAGCTTCCGGCCTCATACACTCGCGGGCGACGGACGAGGAAGCCTCCGGCGGGGGCTCAGTCAAAGGAAGTTCGCAGGCCGGAAGCACAAAGACAGCGATACAAAAAGCGTTTCCCGCCGCTCACGGTTTTTTCGCATACCGACACATGGTGCAAACGATACATGCAAATCCGTCCAGGTGTATGCTCCACAGAGTTTTCCCGATACATATCGCGTTGCCTCCCACCCCGCGTTCAGATACCCGCGCCGTCATGTGCGCCATGCTGGCCATAGTGTGAGCTGGATACTGACTGCACGGTTTCCTCATGATGTCCAGGCGTTCGTCACATATCATCTTCCCGTGAGCCGGATGTTTACCCGGCGCTGTCGCCATGCCTGTCAGCCATACGCCGGATACAACTCCGCTTCCCGTCTGATACGCATCCGTCGGATTCCCGATGCCCGCATCATGCGTCTTTGCTTTTGCACGGATGCCTGTTCATTCGTCCGGTCTTGTCTCCGAGGGCCAGCCTACGTTTCGTCTATACGCCGCGCGTATAGCCTCACGGCTGGCGAGGGGCAAAGCCCCTTCGAACCCCGGAAAACCCAAAGGCAGGGAATGCGGTGAAGCGCGTCAAGCCTGTTCGCACTGCCGCCGTCGTCGTGCGCGTATTCCCGGAAAAACGCGACATCCTCCGCTTCAATGCTGGGCTGCACGGCATGAGCATGTCGAATTACATCCGCCTTTGAAAAACGCCGGAAGAGAAACAGCGGTTGCGGGAACTGGCACGCATCGGTGCGAGCATCAACCCGCTTGCGAAATGGGCCAACACCTACAAATTAGCGGATGAATCCGTGGAGATATTGAAGGTTCTGGCAAGAGCGCTGCTAAGCTTGCACCTATTGGCAGCGCAGTGATCGAGATGGTACAAATAAGCTATAAAAAATATAATTAATATAGTATGATAAGGTGATGAATCCGCAGACTCCAAAAAATCCCTCATGACGATATTGACATCATCCATAATTTGGGCGATATTCCGTTCATCGGGAGGTTCCATGAAAAAGCAGGCAGCAGAAATGACATGCATGGGTACAATCAATAAAAAAGTGCTCGACACTCTTGGTGCCAAAAAACAATTAGTCGGCAAGACGACTTTAAGACTTTCTCCCCAATGGGAAGATTTTCTTCGCCAGCTTGCCAAAATTTCTAATCTGACAATCAGGGATTTTTTGGATTCACTTGCTACGATTGCTATGCGGGCACATTCCAAAGGTATATTTACAGTATCTTCTACTCCTGCAGAGGGAAAACGAATGAGCTATGCTATCAGCAAAGATGCAAAAGAGACGTTTACAAAACTTTCTCAAGAATATGGAGTTTCTAGAGATAATATAGTGCAGAGTGCGCTTGCTTATATATTGGAGGAATTTGGGAAAAAAGCCCTAAGCGCAGAAGAAAAAATTAAATATGCGAGTATATTGGATGAAGCTTTTGGAAAAATGCTTGATATTTACTACTCGGAGATAGTTTCAGAGGCAAGAGAAATGCTTTGCGCAACAGGAGATCCAGATTTTACAGACTGTGAGGAAAAATTTGCTTATATTGAACAATTAAATGAAGTTAATCTTCAGGATTATATTACAAGGAAGCAACATGAAATTGACAAAGCATGCAACTAAACGTTCTCAGCAGCGCGGTATACAATATGATGTGTTATTATTAATTTCCTTGTTTGGTGAGGAAATTGTTAAAGATAAAGATGGAGTAAAGATTCAAATGACAAAGAAAGACCGACGTAAAATTATTCAGACATTAGATAAATGTAAAAATAAAGCGATTGTCACTGATAAAAATTTTAACAAATTGATAACTGCATATGCACTATCTCGACAGGAAAAATAATGATGTCTATGGTAAGCAAGTGTTGTAGAACAAAACAGGAGTTATATGATGGATATTATAAACGAATCTGAGTTCACGAAACATATTATTTTTATAAATAAAAAATTTTCTATAGCATGCCATAATATATTTACTGAAGATGAAGAAGACATTCTTATTCAGTATGGTGAATGGATGTCTGCTCTAGAAAATGGAATATTAAAACCAATAACAATTGCACAGAAACATTTTATTGATGTGTGCAAAAACAATACACAACCAGAAACTAAATATGAAAAAATATGGATAAAATATAAACGAAGAATGCAATGGGAGAATAAATATGGGGATACCTCTGACAGACCACCTGTAATATTACAAAGGCATTGGCAAGGATTAACTGTACCTGATAATGACTATTTTACTAATACATATCAGATTTAGATGTGTTCGCATTTGTTTATATACTCATCCATAATGAGTATATATGAAAACTATTTAGAAAGGCAACGTGTTGGAACAGAAACCTTGAATGGGTGAGGATATTTATGGCAATTCAGAGTGAAGTTAGGCAATTTGTGGAATTAATCCATGCAAAACAAAAAAAATTAGAAGAATATAATGGAAATTTATTTATCAAAAATGATACAACATTGATTATCAAAATTAGCAGAACAGATAAAGTCTTCTATGGAGTAAATGGAGATATTATTGATTCGTTAATTTATAGTATGCAAGAAAAGAATATATATTTTGGAATAGTTCTATTGGATAATAAGCAGAGAGGGTACTTTTATCCTGGAAATATTATTTTTAACAAAATCCAGAAAAATATATGGCGAAAAGCTAATGATGGAGATTATAAAATAAATCCTCAGCTGAGGGACGCACTTTATTTCAAGTCACATAAAGAATTTGAAAAAATATTTAAAATATGTAGTAATGTATAAAATAACATACCATTGATTTTGTATTGGGTGTTATTTTTATGGAGGATACCTATGATTATCTTAATAACATTAGATACAAATTATCATAAAATATGGGAAAAAAGTGGAATTGCAACTTTTGCCTCGAAATATGAAGGTATACAGAGTATAAAGATAATTCAGGAAAGTTTACATGAAAATTTGTATGCTATTGGTTTATACAGAGATCGAAAATCATTATGCCAACCTTTCCCACCTTCTTTACTTCAGATAACGAAAGCTACGTTATTGAAAAATTGTAGAAAACATGATATAAATATCCACTTTACTTTTTTGAAAAAACTACCTATTGTATTTGATACTTATTTGCAGCAAATATTACCAGATTCACGTCCTTTAATTCGCTATATTAGGGATAATTATTTCTCTATTACAAAAAGAAATTTTTTTGATGTGTTATAATTAATTATACTTTCATTTATTCACCTCAATTATATGAAAAAAATTTTTGAAGTTTTTTAATGAGAATCAGCAGCGGCAATTTTGATACCTTTTGTTTGGGCCGGGGCGTGTCTGCAACTTCGTTACTGTCTCTAA
>OLFV01000120.1_pt1 | contig 92088 bp, 79 predicted proteins | sample 1605551 | NCBI WGS metagenome assembly OLFV01 (sample SAMEA3888922, study PRJEB22519) | human gut metagenome | biome: human gut; feature: human-associated habitat; material: faeces | place: Denmark | collected 2011
GAGTGGGAATGAAAGTTAAGAACAAGCCTTGACACAGTTTAATTTACACCCCCCCGCTACCGAAAGGATAGTCTGTAACATCTTTGTTTAAATATATAGAGTCCAAGCATTGTTCTCCTTCGAAACAACAGCGAGGTTTTTTAAAGACTGTTCCATCATCAGACTTATCGACAAATTCATAAGATTTGACTTTAATAACACATCTGACGACACCTTTGTAAACACCCAGTACATAATTTACTCGTCCTGCTTGTCTTGGTGAAATAGCCCAATATTTTCTTGTTGCTTCGTAAATATTAATCCTTTGAAATACTCCCTTAGCTCGTGTTTGGTTGTAAGTCCTATTAAGACTTACTAAGAGAATATAGACTCCAGCTTTTACTTCTAATTTCGGGCAATCATACAACGCATTAATCTCTTCAATGCTTTTGATACCTTCATCCCATTGATGATGTCCTGCTACGATATTGGTCAGTTGATTATCATGATTGAACTTATAATATGTGAGCATATCAATTATAGCTGATTCAACTAAATATGCCTCTTTCTCATCAAGATTATGTCGCAGAATATAATACTCAACTTGTTTCCCTTCAGATATAATGTCTTTGATAGTTTTAAGTTTTAATCCCTGTTCTATTTCATCAATAGTAGCTGCAGCATGTTGAAATACGCGATTGTCTTTACCCTTGCCAATATAGAAAATTTTATGGTCTCTGGGGTCAACCAAAGCATATACATAATATGCCAGGGCTTCTTTTACACTTTGCTTGAATTCCATATGTTTTAATGTTGAGCCTATGGTGGTAACTCATAAAAATCATCACCGCATGTAGATTTACTGTTTGCTTTAATAAGTTTGCTTTTTTAGAGCAAAAATATGAGTGATATATGAGTGGGAAAAGGACAGAACAACTATTCGTTATGTTCTATATTAATGTCATTTAGTACCACTTTTATTGTATCGTCTATTAATAGCCATTGTGGATTATTCTTAAAATACTCTATTGGGTTTTGTATAATTAGAGGTTCATAGTCAGCTGTATTTCTTTTGCTATAGTCAACCATATATATATAATAATGGTTTGCTAAAAGAGCTGCTTGTTTACGTTCATTACTTGACCAATAAAAGTGGGGCGTTCCTTCAAAAGTCTTTACTTCTATCATTCGGTCAAGATTGTCTGAATCTTGATTATCAAATGATACAATATCAAATCCTGCACAAACATCAATTTGTGATATTTGTTTTATGTCTTTTATTCTCGGATGCCCTTTTAATCTGCATTTTTCATAATTGAGCACATATTTTTCTCCTTTTTCGCCTTGTTCCTGTTGCTTATCCAAATTCTTTAAGAGTTTCTGTAGGCTCATTTTATGAGAAATTTCTTTTCCTTTATCAAGAAAAAGATTGATGTATTTGTCAATATAGAATTGTCCATCAGTTCTTGCTTTTGATAATATACCCAATGATATAAGCAGATTTCTCAGGCAGGCAAATTTGAATGAAATAGCAGAACGTGAAAATACGTATTTATCAGATTCTCTGTCATAAGATATTTTAGTAAAATCGATAAATTCATTTTTGAAAAGAAATTGAATGAATGATTTACTAAACCAGTCTACAAAAATATCCTTACTACAATTTTTAAATGAAATATAATTATCATTTATACTATAATAAAAATCTTTTGAAGATATAATAGACATCTCTTTAAAGAGAGTTATTGCTGCAAGTGGGTTGATATTGATATAAGACTGACTATCCCTGAAAAGCGTTGACAGATTTGAAGGAATCGGCATAGATTCGATCAATTGCGTCATTCTTTCCTCTTTTAGAATAAGTCTATTATTTATGACTTCATCAATAGAATTTCTTGAAAGAATATAGTAGTAGTTGGTTTCAGTGCCAGGCTTAAGACCATATCGATGAATACGGTCTTTAGATTGCATGAAGTGTGCACAATTGAATGAGCGTTCCAAGTAAATTGCATTATGGCACACCTTATGGAGAGAAATAGATTCTGCTACTGCAAATGGATTAGCTATGATGACTTTGAATGGACTATCCTCTCTATGGAATGTCTTTATTATTCCTTCACGCGTTTCTTCATATCCTTCATCTTCAATGCTCATGCCATCTGTTGCAACAGGGGTTGCTCCATAAAGTGCTTTTGATTCAATATGGCGTGAAGCCAGATATGACTGCAACATTTCAATAGACTTTATAAAGATTGCCCATATAACTACTTTTCCTCCGTTCGAAATTATTTTTTCAACTAAATCAGCACATACTTTGAATTTTGATGGGACATCAGTAACATCATTGAATTTAAGGACGTTTCTCATGATGTCAGAATCATCATAATTGTCTAACGGTTTACCTTCATCGTCTAGAAATTCAGATAATGGTTGACGCAAGAGAGCAGGATTGGATGCTGCCTGTTGTAAGCGTATCATCTTGGCTTTTACAAGAGCGGAATGTATATTTCCATTAACACTTTCAACTTCTTCAACAAATTGTTCCTCAATGTAGTCATATATACGCCTCTGACTATCGAACATGTCGACGACCAGAGGAGGGTTTTCTATCGGAGGCTGTAATCCCAAATTACTTTTTTTTATTCTGATAAAGTATGGATCAAGATTTTTCATCAAGGCTGGAACTCTTGTGTCGCCCTGTGTTCTTGACATTTCCTTTAGTTGGGCTATAGTGTATTTGACTACATCATTTTTAGGCCATATAAAATGAAAAAGATTATATAAATCTTCATATCCGTTGGGAGCAGGAGTACCAGTAAGAACGACTCTGGAATTACACAAAGATGCTAATTCCATTATAGATTGTGCGGTAATTCCTCCATTGGTGTTTTTAATCTTATGAGCCTCGTCTAACACGACCATAACACGATGGCTTCTTAGGAAATAAGATACATTATCCTTAACAGAGACTAAAGAAGCATAACTTATTAGAGTTAATTCACATGGATCATCTTCATAGAAGTATGACTGTTTGGCTTTTTGATTTAGTGTTCCATTAATTCGTTTACAGGAAGGCTCTGTTCCAAAGCATTCCTTGTATTCTGATTGCCAAGGACCAAAAGAACTTAGAGGACCAATAATTAAAAGCTTATCAACTTTCTTCTCATTATCATTCTTTAAGTTCTTTAAATATGTGTATGCTCCATAAACAATGGACGTTTTTCCAGCTCCAGGAACAGAAAAATTACATCCATTTTGTGAAAAAGCAAGATGATAAGATGCCAATAACTGTAAAGGATAAAGAGTTCGATTAAGCATGTTCTTTTTTAATGAATCAGTGAATTCATCAAAATCAGAAATCACACAATTATTTTCTTTTATATCTTTTGCTTTAAGACTCCATTCCTCAAATTCATTCTTTCTTTGATTGTATTCAGAAATATCTGAAGATACAGAGCCATCAAAAGATACATCTGCTTTGATGTATTTAGCAGAAAGCTTTACGATATTTGCTATACGGTCAATAGATTCCTCCGAAAAAATAGATACATCACCATTTTGCGCAACCTCGTATTTGAGGTTGCGCAATGCTATCTTAGAGCGTCTATTTGAAAGGAGTGCTTTAGTGTCTCCTTTCAAAAGATATTTGTTTCGCTCATATGATGTTAATATTAACTGCATAGTTTGAACTAATCAATGAAAGTCTTAGCTGTAAGATCTGAAATAGAAGCTGCAATTTCCTGCAAAGTTTTTATCAAAGTATCTTTGTTGGGTGCATTGAAAAGTGAAATTTTATCAATGGCTTCGATACTGTTTTTCGCTTTGTTGATAAGAACGGCAGGCTTGTTTACTTCTTTCTTACTCTCGACAATATCGTTACATTCTTTGAAAGCATCTATCAATGACTCCCGTACATTATTTCTCCATTTGGTGTCACGGTTGTCTAAAAGATGCTTTGAGTCCTTATCTGACTTCGCTTTTGAAAGAACGTCATCAACAGACTCTTCCTCCTTTATGTCTTCTTGGGCATCATTGTACTTCTCAACAAATTTGTCCCATGTGTCTTGGTGTTGAAGAATGTTTCCACTTGCTGTATATGCTATAGCTCGGAAATCAAAGTCACCTTTCTCATCAAGTCGTATATAGTCAAAACTAATTGCCTTCAAATCAGTTATGATTTCTTCTATACGGTCTTGAGGAATCCAACCGAATTTATTGCCTCCCTTTTCTATTTGCTTGATAGTTTGGTTGAGTTTCAACAAGTCATCCTCAAAGCCTTTAGGCATTCTTGTGTAGATACCATCATATCCAAAATTCTCAAGGTACTCATCAATAAGCCCCATTATTTCCAAAGCATTATTAACTTCGGATTGAGATTTAAAGCCCATGTATTCCATGATTTGTTGAGTTGAGAAACCATGTTCTTTCATATCCTTAGCATGAAGATACTTTTCTATAGGGTTATAATCAACCTTACTATCAGCAGCCATCTGATAGGTGGTCTCCAAACGTAGGATTTCTTTAGGGTCAGCATCCTCTGGTAGAATTCGTGTATTAAAATAAGCACACTTATCCCTAACGTTTTGATCTGGGTGGCTGAGATAGATTGCACGGAGCAATGAAGCACGCCTATTACCATCTACAATAACTCCATCAGCAGTTATAATTCCAGGCTCTATTTGTCCATTCGCGATAAGATCATCTTTGGTTTTTTTATTACGTTCTTCGCTTGAAGAGAATAGAAATTCTTCTATCTTTTTAGCATCATTATCATTAGATGGATCTAATTGACTATGCTCTTTTGTGTATGATTTCACAAGGCTGCTAATTCTACCGTTTTCCACATTGTAAACTAAGCATTCAAGTGGAATACGGTAGACATCGAACTTTTGCGTTGTACCTTGATATTTTAGTATGGTACCTGTCGCAATTGGCGTGCCTTTTTTTATGTCGCTAATTTTCTTCTTTCTTTCTTCTCCGGTCATATTGCTATTTGATTAAGAAATCATCTATAATATCTTTAAGTTCACTAATAGTTTTAAGCGTCAAGAAATAATCGCAGTCATTATAAACTTTAATATAATCTGCAGATCTTCCTATCCATCCAGCTCCATCCAATATATTAACCATTTTTATATTGTTCATACCCTGTATAGAAGAGCGCATAGCTGTTATATTATCAGCGTATTTAGTTTGGGTAGAGCTTGTGGTCAAGTAGAAATTTGAATTGACAATTATGTATTTATTATTATATTCGATTAATGAAACTTCTTTGATGTTGGTGTCTGGTACATTAGCCTGTTTTTTGAATATAACATTCTTCTCTGTTGAAATATTATTTATTTCACGGTAGAGGAGATTGTAATACAAAGAACAATATTCACCATTATAAGAATTAGTAAGCTTGGCTTTAACTAATTTTATTAAATAATCATCACTTTCAAGTCTTTCTAATGTTGATTTGTCAAATCTAAAGTCGTTCAATATAAATTGAGGGACAATAGATGTAAATGTTTGGCTATTATATCCATTGGTAATAAGCTCATATATTAATTCCAAATAGTCTCTTCTTTCAAGAATATGATTTCTCATAGCACTGAAATCCCATTCGGAATCAAAAGTATATCCTTTAGATAATCGAATCCATGAAATAACACGTTTGAACTTTTCTGAACTTATACCAAGCAAAGTTACTATTTGCTCAATTGCTTTTCTGTTGCTTTTGAGCAAATTCTCGAATGCTGTAATATTTTCTAAGCCAGACAACTGAGCTTTCATTTCTTTTATAGAAGCTCGTATGGTTGCCTCGTATTTATCTTCAATATCAGCATCGGTAAGGAACATTGTCGTTTCTTTCCTTGCACTCCTCAAATCAGTTTTTTTCATACTTCTTTTTTAAATTTGAGAGTAATACTTTTGCTACAGCTTTAATAACTGGTACACAAACAGAGTTTCCTAATAAGTCATATCCTAACTTTATAGTTCTTGGTGATTTGTTAAATTCTTCAAGACTATACCATGATGGATAGCCAAATAAACGTAGACCCTCTTTGAGAGTAAGATGTCTTATTCCAGAATTATCTATGACACCTAATGTATTCATATCCATAGCTACTATGGTAGGTGCAATACCTTTTGAAGGGAGAATGTGGCTTATAGGAAAGGATAACTTTCCTGTCACGATGTTATATCCTTTTGGTAATGTCTCATCTGGAACTCTTTCTGTATAAGAACTGCCGTTTTCATTATGGTAAATTTTTTTCTTAGGATGTTCAAGAACAAGGTAGTTCTTACAGACAAGATCATCTAACATTGACTGTAGATTTTCATCATTGAAGAATGTAGAAATCTGCTTAGTTGTCAATGGCATTCCGTCCATCCATTCAATGCCAATTGCTTCTGCCCAAGAATGACGACGTCTTTGTTTGAAGAGTAGGTTAAGCAATTCTTTTTGTTTGGCAGATACTTTACCTTTATATTCAAAATCCCAGCTGTGAATATTTGACGCTCCACCACGTTTGTCTTTTAAGAATTTACCTTCTAACTCTTTAACGTTGTAATGTTCTAAAAGAAGTTTGGTAAAGTCCGTTTGTGGGCAAGCCATACCATAGTCAATACATTCTCCAACAGTCTTTTGAGGAATGTTTGAGAAAGCAAATTTTATTGACCCATATTTCTTTTTACATCCAACAATATATACACGTTTCCTTGCCTGTGCTACACCAAAATCAGAAGCATTTAAGAGAATAAATTCTGTATTGAACTTTAGCTTTTCTCTTAAAACAGTAAGTATGACTTTTAGTGTTCTGCCGTATGGGTCACTTTTAAATTCTTTTTGGTGTTCAATGAGGCCTTCAACGTTTTCCAAAAGGAAACCATCAACATTCTTTAGATGATATCTAAGAATTCTTTCAATTTCAAAGAATAAAGTTCCTCTTGTATCAGCAAATCCCTTCTGAGAACCTGCAAAACTAAAAGCTTGACAAGGAAATCCTCCTAAAAGTATATTAAACTCAGGTATTTCTCTAGCATCAACTTTAGTTATGTCTCGTTTGGGAATGTCTTTATTGAAGTTAAATTGGTATGCTTTCAGAGCACTGTCTTTAATCTCAGACGTAAATACACATTTTGTATTTATTCCAAGTTCTGCAGCTGCTTCTTCAAATCCAATTCTAATTCCTCCAAGTCCAGCAAACAGGTCTATAAATTTTATTGTATAATTGTGCATATCTAAATATAAAGACCCCCAATGCAGTACCTCGTTGGCCGACCAAAGCCAGTTCATGACCGCAAAGGGAATCTATATATTGTTTTTATTTATTTTGGTCTATTTCGAGGTAATGTATTCTAAATACATCACTCTGCAAAAATAATTATTATTTCAGAAAGAAACAAATAAACTCTATGATTTATTAAAGTTTACATGTCAAAAGATAGTAGATAATGTTATTTTATGTATCTTTGCGTACTATAAAGTACCATCTTTAACTTAAATACTAAAGACAATGAATATTAAAGCAAAATTTATCTTGACCTATGTAGCTGGAATAGTTACAGGAATTGTGTTATTGTTTGTGGTAGGCTTTTTTATGGCAAAATCACAAGCAACGTCTGCATCAAATGATGATGTAGTAATGTTTGAAAAGCCTCGTGGCATTGTACCGGGCAAGGTCTTTGAGGTTATGCAGGTGCTGCCTGATGGAAGCGCATTAGCTACAGTTGACGATTTTGAAAGTGGTAATTTAGGAACAATAGTTCTCTTTGTAGGTGATGAAAGTACTTCTTATTATGACAGTCAAAAGATAAATGTGCCAGAAGGAAAAGTTGTAAAGCAAGTAGGAACTTACAGCTATATGGCACGTAATGAAATGTACAAAACTGTGCCAGTTGTTGAAATAATGGCAGAGTAAATGGAAGATATAAAGCACACATATACGATACAATGGGTCGGTCCTCTTACATACGACGAATACAAGGAGTATGTTAAGGGGACTGACACTATAGCACCAAGTTATTTCAACTTCTATTACTTTGAAGCTCGAAAGGATGCCCGGTGTCGCTGGCATCGTTATGTAGGAATACATAAACAGAATGATGGTATCGAGAAGAGGTTGAATACAAGGCACGAACATTTTAGTGAGTTTCTTGACTGCAAGGATTTGAGAATATGGATAGGCAGTTTTGCAGATACAAAGAATCAAAAAGCAGACCGTATAGAAATGGTAGAAACATTGCTTATCCGAGCATATAAGAATATGCTTACGGTGAATGATAGAAAAAAGCGTTCACTGCCGTCGTGTTCTGTTTGTATCATCAATATGTGGTTTGATAAATATGAGAGACTAAAAAACTATAAAATAGAGAGACCTTGCTTTGATGACGTTGTGCTCTATTATCATGAGGACAATATATTTAAGCGAGGCAATCTATCAAGGGTTATTTGTAATGATTAGATTATAGAGCTATGGAAGAAAACAGCTATTTGAAAGATAAGTTTCGTGCTGATGTCTTCAAGGAGATTGAAGAATATATCGGGCATGTTTATGGTGATGATTACCATGATAATGATAAACTTATAGTTAATCCGTTTGACATGAGTGTATCACATGGTACACGTTCTGTTGATGAGATTGAAAAGATATATGACTATTTCGATACGTTTGGATTGATAAAGCGTGATGGTGAGTTTACGTTTACACCTGACCCTGTTGGAATAGAGTGCGTTGTGTTGCATTATTTTCCTGACACAAGGGTTTCTTTGTTTGTTGATAATGCAATAAAGGCTATAAATAAGTTTATTAACACTCACGGATATAGCCAAGAGGCTGAATTTAGTTTCATGTTAAGAAAGATAGAGTTCTACACATATTGTCCTTCAGAAATGGAAACCATAAAAGCAGAAGATTATGATGAAGAATTGGATATAGAAGGGATTGATTGGGAATGTAGAAAGATGCGACCATTTTTATACAATTCCAAGAGCAAGGGATTTGTTGTACGAGAAGACAAGTTAGTTAGACTCGCAGCAGAGCTATTGTTGGATCACGATGACTTCATGTCAGAAGAAAAGATATAAAGCGAAGTTTACGAAACGCTCTATTCAGCTATTTGTAAAGTATGGGGATGCTCACTTCTGGGCATCTCTTTTTACATATACACCTCAATCCCATTCACCTCAAATATGCACACATCTCGAAGCTGCCGGATTTCGTTAGAGTCCAGCAGCTTCATTCGTCTTGTGCCTTTATAGAAGTCATATTTGAGGGAGATGCAGCGGTGCCAGGACTGGATTTCACCGCTGCGAGTCCATAGGCGGATGTCGATGGGTTCGGGACTTGATAGGATTTTGCGGAGGGTGGTGATGTGGATTAATTGCATAGTGATGGGCGTTAATCGAAGGTGGGATGGAAAGAATCATCGAAGATGTTCTTACCATAGTCGATATTGATTGGAAGATGATGGCTGCTGTACTTGTACTTGAACTTGATGCTGTTCGTGGCGTTGTCGGCATCGGAGATTTCACTGTTTATGTCAGTGACGGTGATGGGTGCCAGAGCACCACCTATCTCAACGATGTTGACATAGCGAGAAAGGAGGAGCTGGGCGAAGTACTTGGCTTCCTCGAAGGTAAGCATCGAGGACTCCACGTCATACTCGTAGGCGGACTTGTCATCATAGAAGGTAGTGACACCGAGCGAGGTGGCAGTGGAACGGTCGAGGTCGAGCTTGCTCTTTGTGACGCAAGTGAGGTGTATGTATTCATCGCAGTTGAACTCATTGCGCACGAGCAGCGTGAGGTTCGGCGTGCGGTCAGTGACATAGAACGTCTTAGCAAGAAAGCCACGATGAACGGTGAACTGGAGCAGTCGGCACTTGCTGCCGATGCGGGTTTCTATAGCAATAGGACTTATAATGTCACGTATCAAGGCGAAGACACGTTGCTTATCCAGCATGTATCCCTCGATGACGGAGCGAGCATCATAGAGCATGGCGATGTTGTTGTAAGGGTAAAGCGTAGTTTCAAAGATAGTGTCAGGACCACATGCGATAGTGACATATATCGAAGCAGCATCAGAAGATATTTCAATCTCCAATGGGATGTTGCAAGTGAAGACGTAGAGAGAAGGATTATAATTGATTTTCAGCATGACCTTTTTGTTTTCAAAGATAACAGGCTTTGCCTGTATAAGAAAAGACCCAACCGTAGCCCTGCTCTGCACGGCTCGAAGGACAAAGGGCTTTTTTCGTTATTGACTCTCACGCCTGAGAGATTGCAAAAGCTGAAGGTGCAAATAGCGAAGCGAAGGAGGTGCTGAAGACGGAGTATACCGCTGAAAAAAGAAAAGCCTTCATCCTGCGTTGGGCGCAAGACAAAGGCGTATAGGAAAGAGTGATTAGGCAGTGTTCCGCTTCTTTATTTTATGTTAATTTCAGAAAAATTACGGAGAACATTTTTTATGTAATTTTCACCCATTGACGAAATATAATGGGCAGGATTAATATCTGACAACATAAGTTTTTTTATTTCATCTTGCTCTTTAATAAAGCTTTCTAATGTATAACCTCTTAAAACAGATTCTGTAAAGACTGGAAGAGATTGGTATTTCGTACAATCGAATGTTATATGTAAAGTTTCAATCAACTCTTTTCTTTCTGCAGGCGTGAGAACTAAAAATAAAGCCATTGCACAGATTTTATCTAAAATGAAAGCAACATACGGAGTATGAATATTTGTTATAGAAGCCCTGTAATTTTCCTCACGATTTGGGTTGAATATCTTTATATCTCCTAAACATTTGTTGTAGAAATCTTTCGGTTGTTGATATGTAATTTTGTAAAGAGTATAGTAACCTTTATCGTTCCAATTCTTGTCTGCTATGAGAAGTTTATATTCGCCAAATTTCTCATGTGTTCTATTTATGTCAACTAAAGTCCAAAGTTTCATATTTACTAATTTAAATTCAATATTGTGCAAAGATATAATAATTATCGCACTCCACCAATAGCAATTGGATATAAATCGTGCTGTGGGAACTTCTCGCAGCCGATATAGAGTGTGTCGAAGGCATCGGTGTCGTCGGTACGGTGTTCGAGAAGGTCTTCTTCGGACTCCGGCTGCTTTTCCATGGACTTGTTTTTGCGGAAGCCGTTGCGACCACGTTCCACTCCTGCGGACTGGATGGCGAGGATAAGGTCATCGTTGTTTTGGCGGTTTGAAGTACGGCATAAGGCGTTGCTTCCCGGCAAAGCCCTGATTGATGAGAAGATACTTTTCATCATGTCGCATCGGGTTGCCGAGGTACACGTCAATGGCCTGCCATCCGTGGCGCTCGAACTCATGGACAACCACCCAGTGGAAGTCCTGGTCGTTCACGGCATAGTTAGAGCCGAGGGCGGTGGCATCATAGTAGTAGATGACCGTCTTGTTTGGGTGTGGTGCGTAATAGGTGCAGAAATCGGCGACGAGTGCAGGGATTTTGCGCTCGAATTTCACATAGAACGATTTGAGGATGTTCAGGCGGTTGGCACGTGGCTGACCGCACACAATCCAGTTGATGTTGGCGTTGTTGTCCATACCAATGCAAAGAGGCTGCATAGGGTCGATGTCCGAGTCCGTGCGACAGTCGAGCGAGCAGTTGAGCGTAGAGAACTGGTTAGTTGCGTGGATGGTGTAAAGATCCTGTTGCGCCTCACTGATGATTTTTTCATATCCGAGCGAGTCGAGGTAGTCAAAATCCGACGCATCATATTTATGGTACTCCTGCACACACCCCGTGCTTCAAATAATGCTGCAATTTTATCGCATCAGTACTAATTCATAATTGCTTCGTGTTATCGAGCGAGACGCTCGATCTACTATCTCTTGTTTCACTGTTATATAGAAACGCACTTAATTGAATTATAACTAAGGCTTAATTGTGTTGCAACCAAGCCTTGTTTGCATTTTAAACAAGCCTTGTTTGCAATATCGTTGAATTGTTTCTTGACAGAAAAAAGTTTTTTGAAAAATTCATGCAATCTACACCTTTTTCTTGATTTTTCGCTGCAATTGTCTGGGAATGAGCATGATATTAGAGGTGTAGATTGGGTGTAGATGCTCTCCGAAGTACAACAAGTACATCGTAAATGGCCTTATTTATGCTTTTCTGCATGTAAATTTATGATTTGGCAGACTGTTTTTCTGCTTGTTATTTGTCACGCTGAGGACAGTATTTGTCTTGCAGATAGTCTGCGAAAATGCGGGCTGCACTCTCTACTTTTGCTGCGCATGGCCTCTTTTTGTAGTATTCGGCGGTGCGTGGCGAAGCAACATAGCTTGATTGTGCCTTGTCGTTTCCTTTCAGTCCCAGAATCTCGGCGCAAATGATGGAGCCGTTCTGTTCTTTTGACTTTGCCAGCAATTCCTGCACGGTCTTGTAACATGCCGACTTGCCATCGTTGTCGCTTCCTTCTGTCTGGCCGCATTCCAGTCCGGCAAGAATCACAATTCCCGACACGGCGCCGCACATCATGCGCATACGGCCGACTCCTCCTCCGAAACCGGCGGCAATGCGCTTCGCCATGAGGTCGTCAAGTCCGTATAGGTCGGCAAATGCCGCAACGACCGACTGGCAGCATCCATAGCCTTGCATGAAGTTATCTACGGCTCGTTTCACACGTTCCTGCAAGTCGTTTGGGGTTATGTTCTTGGGATGGTTGTTGGTTGTTTCCATTTGAATCGTTTGCTAATGTTTCGCAAGTCCTTGATTTGATGCCTGTAAACGGTCAAACAGGAACACCGGGAGGCATGTTCTGCAAGAATGCTTGTAACTGGCATCTTTTTGAGAAAACGAATCTCCCCGCCATCCGCATGCCGGTTTGTTGAAAGCATATCGGAGGTATGCGAAACTTAAATGTTTTATTTGTTGTTTTCAAGATAAGTGAGCAAGTCAGCCACAATGTAACTGCTGCCTCCTATGAAGATGAAGTCGTCGGGTGCGGAATCGCTTTGGGCTTTGATGTAAGCATCGCTTACCGTTGCGTAGCACTCACCGTAAAGTCCGTGCTTTTCGCCATCAGTCTTGACTGTTTCGCATGGTATTGCACGGTTTGTTGTCGCCTGTGTGAAATAATATACGGCGTTCTTGGGTAGCAGATCCATCACATGGTCGATGTCTTTGTCATCCACCATTCCGAATACTATTCGTAGTGTGCGGCAAGGTTGTGCGCTTATCTGCCTGCCGAGGTATTGCCATCCGCCTACATTGTGGCCGGTGTCGCATACTGTTACGGGGCTGTCGCCGATTTTCTGCCATCGTCCCATCAGTCCGGTGAGACTGCATACGTTTTCAAATCCTCTGGCAATGGGGGCGGTGTCCTTTATCACTTCCAAATCGTGCAGCACTTTTACTGCTTTCAGAATGGTGTTTGCATTTTTCGTCTGGTATGCACCTTGGAGCTCGCCGTGCAGTGTCCCGAAACTCCGGGTTGTATATTCCATGCCGTTGATACCGTCGGTTCGTGTGGCTGTCACTTCCGGATTTTCTTCTGCAAGGAGTAGGGGAGCGCCCTGGCGGTTGGCTGTCTCTTGGAAAACGGGGCGTGTCTCGTCAGTCGTTTCGCCTATGACGACAGGTACGTTGTGCTTGATTATTCCTGCCTTTTCGCCGGCAATCTTTGCGAGTGTGTTTCCAAGAAACTGCGTATGGTCGAGACTTATGTTTGTGATGATGGACAGAATGGGGTTGATGATGTTGGTGCAATCGAGGCGACCGCCAAGTCCCACTTCGACGACGGCTATATCAATGCCCTCGTCGGCAAAGTATTTGAAAGCCATTGCGGTAGTCAGTTCGAAGAACGATGGACTTAGAGGTTCAAAGAATTTGCGCTCCTTTTCCACGAAGTCTATGACATACTGCTTGCCGATACATTCTCCGTTGATGCGTATGCGCTCCCTGAAATCGACGAGGTGCGGCGATGTGTACAACCCCACCTTGTAGCCGGCGCATTGCAATATGGCTGCCAGAGTGTGAGAGCATGACCCCTTGCCGTTGGTTCCTGCCACATGGATGGTGGCGTAATGGGTGTGCGGATGGTTGAAGTGCTCGTCAAAGGCGAGCGTGTTGCTCAGTCCTTCTTTGTAGGCGGAAGCCCCCGTCTTCTCGAACACTGGGGTTGCATTGAAAAGGTATTCTATTGTTTCTTCGTAATTCATTTCTGCTTTTGGGATTTGTTGCATGATGAAGTTCCGCAGGTTTTTAGGCTGGTTGAAAGCCCGTCGCTGCCAGACGAAACTCAAAGTGCTTGCAAAATTAACAAAAAAACAGGCAACGACATGGTTTTGCATAAGCAAAAAGATGTCATTGCCTGTTTTTGTTTGTCTTGAAACGGTTTATTCGCTGAAATAGTTCTTGAAGCGTTCAAAAATCGATTTCTTCGTTTCTTTGTCGCCGAGGAAGTTGTCGCTTCCCTTGAAGCTCTCTATTGCTTTCTTCTCTTCATGCGAAAGTGTCTTCGGGATATAGACGCTGATGTTTACTACCAAGTCGCCCGTGCCGGAGCCGTAGCCCTGCACTGCGGGCAGACCCTTGCCGCGAAGGCGCAGAGTCTTGCCGGGTTGCGTTCCCGGTTCTATCTTTATCTTTACCTTGCTGCCGTCGATAGTGGGTATTTCCACCGAGCCTCCAAGGACAGCGGTGGGGATGTCGAGGAGCAGATTGTAGATGACATCATTGCCGTCTCTTACGAAAGTGTCGTTCGGCTCTTCTGAAATGTAAACCTGAATGTTGCCGTTGATGCCGTTGTGCTGTCCGGCATTGCCTTTGCCGGGAACATTGACGACCATGCCTTCTGCGACACCTGCCGGTATTTTAATCTCTACCAACTCTTCGCCCTTGACCACTCCCGTGCCACCGCATTCGTGGCATTTGTTCTTGATGACACTGCCTTCTCCGTGGCATGTGGGACATTCCGACTGCGTCTGCATCATGCCGAACATCGTGCGGGTAGTGCGTGTGACGACACCGCTGCCGTGACAGGTGGGGCATGTCTCGCTTGTGCTGCCGTTTTCGGCACCGGTTCCATGACAGTGTGAGCATGGAATGTCCTTTTTCACCTTGAATTTCTTTGTAGTTCCAGTGGCTATCTCCTGAAGGGTGAGTGTCACCTTTATGCGCAAGTCGGCTCCACGGTACTGGGCTCGCTGCTGCTGCGCACCTCCGCCAAAGCCTCCGAATCCGCCACCGAACCCTCCGTGGCCACCGAATACATCGCCGAACATGGAGAAAATATCGTCCATAGAGAAACCTCCGGCTCCTCCGCCGAAACCCCCGAACCCGCCTCCTCCGAGACCTTCAAAGCCAAACTGGTCGTATTGCTGGCGTTTCTGTGGGTCGTGAAGGACATCGTAGGCTTCGGCAGCCTCCTTGAATTTCTCTTCCGCTTCCTTGTTGCCTGGATTGCGGTCGGGATGATATTTTATGGCAATCTTTCTGTATGCCTTCTTTATTTCATCGTCTGTGGCGGTCTTGCTTAGCCCCAGAACTTCATAATAGTCTCTTTTTGCCATTTGTGTATGTACTGTTCCTTATCGCTTTAGCATTATTGACCCACTGCAACCTTTGCGTGGCGTATTACCTTGTCGTTTAGTTGATAACCCGTCTGGACACAGTCTATTACCTTGCCTTTATTGTCGTCGCCCATGCCGGGAACCATTGCCACGGCTTCGTGATAATCTACATCGAAGTCTTTTCCGTCGGTATCAATCTTCTTTACGCCAAGGCTTTCAAGTGTCTTTATGAACTTGTTGTAAATGAGGGTAATGCCTTCTTTCATGGCTTTGGGGTCCTCATTGTTGTCGGCAAGAGCACGTTCAAAGTCGTCAAGAATGGGAAGGATGGAAGTTACGGTCTTCTCGCTGCCGTTGAGCAGGAGCTCTGCCTTTTCCTTGAGTGTGCGTTTCTTGTAGTTGTCAAACTCGGCTATCGCACGCAGATACTTGTCTTTGAGCTGGGCGATTTCTTCTTTGGCTTTTGTAAGTTCGTCCTTTTCCTCTGCAACATTGTCAGTCTGGGTGTCCTCTGTTTCAGCGGTTGTCTCGTTTTCTGTATTGTTTTCCTTTTCCAAGGTTTCGTCTATTTCCTGTTCTTTCTTATTATCTGTACTCATGATGAATTTGTTTTTTTACAAGACATTCTGCAAAAACCTTGCCAGCTTTTGCAGAATGTCATTGTTGTATTACTATTTGCTTAAAGCAATACGTTTGTTTATGCGTTGTACATCTTTGCCTTGAGCTCTTTTATCTGAGCGTTGTAGATGTAGTCGTCGTAGTCCATGAGCTTATCAATCGTTCCGTTCGGCGTGAGTTCGATGATGCGGTTTGAAACGGTCTGTATGAACTCGTGGTCGTGACTTGCGAACAGTATGTTGCCCTTGAAACCTACAAGGTTGTTGTTGAATGCCTGGATGCTCTCCAAGTCGAGGTGGTTGGTAGGTGTGTCAAGGATGAGACAGTTGGCGTTCTTGAGTTGCATGCGTGCTATCATACAACGCATGCGTTCGCCTCCGGACAGCACATTGACCTTCTTCATAACCTCTTCGCCGGAGAACAGCATTCTTCCGAGGAAGCCCTTCATTACGACTTCATTGCCCGGACCATACTGGCTGAGCCAGTCCACGAGGTTCTTGTCGCTGTTGAAGAACTCCGTGTTGTCGAGAGGCAGATATGCCGTTGTGATGGTAACTCCCCATTTGTATGTGCCGGCATCGGCCTCGCGGTTACCGTTTATTATCTCGAAGAGGGCTGTCATGGCTTTGGGATTGTGGCTGAGGAACACCACTTTTTCACCTTTCTCTATGTTGAAGCTCACATTGTCGAACAGAACTGTTCCGTCGGTATCGACAGCTTTGAGACCTTCCACCTCAAGAATCTGGTTGCCCGGTTCGCGCTCCATCTGGAAGATGATGCCCGGATATTTGCGGCTTGAGGGGCGTATTTCCTCCACATTGAGCTTCTCAAGCATCTTCTTACGGCTTGTGGTCTGCTTGCTTTTTGCGACATTGGCGGAGAAACGGCGTATGAACTCTTCAAGTTCCTTTCTCTTTTCTTCAGCTTTCTGTCGTTGGTTCTGTGCCTGTCTCAATGCAAGCTGTGAACTTTCATACCAGAACGAGTAGTTTCCGGAGAATACTGTCACCTTGCCGAAGTCAATATCGACTGTCTGTGTACTTACAGAGTCGAGGAAGTGACGGTCGTGGCTCACGACGAGAACGGTCTGCTCCACGTTGCTGAGATATTCCTCAAGCCACTGCACTGTGTCGAGGTCAAGGTCGTTGGTGGGCTCGTCGAGGAGCAGGTTGTCCGGGTTACCGAACAAGGCCTTTGCCAGCATCACACGCACTTTCTCGTTGTTTGAAAGTTCGCTCATCTGCTTGTCGTGCAGGGATTCTGGTATTCCGAGGTTTGAAAGCATCTGTGCGGCATTGCTTTCAGCTTCCCAACCGTCCATTTCTGCAAATTTTAGTTCCAAATCGGCGGCACGGTTGCCGTCTTCTTCGGTCATTTCGGGCTTTGAATAGAGAGCCTCGCGCTCCTTCATGTTCTTCCACAGCGGCTCATGTCCCATGAGCACAGTGTCAAGAACGCGATACTCGTCGTATTTGAAGTGGTCCTGTTCGAGGACGGAGAGACGCTCGCCCGGACCGAGTTCTATCGAGCCTTTGTTTGGCTCCAGTTCACCGCTGATGGCTCGTAACAATGTTGATTTTCCAGCACCGTTGGCTCCAATTACGCCATAAATGTTGCCTGCGGTAAACTTTATGTTTACATCTTTATAAAGAACTCTTTTGCCGAATTGAATGGCGAGGTTCGTTACCGTTATCATTTCTTTCTTACCTTGTTTGTTAAATGGTTAATTTCTTGACGGAAGCTTGGCATGTTTTCAGGTTTGCTGCCGGTGAATGAACAAACGACAGACAAGGAGACATGTCCACCTTCAAAATTGTTTTCAGCCAACATGAATTGGAAAACAAATCCCCCGTCGTCCGTCTGCCCGTTCAACAAAAGCATACTGCAGACATGCGAAACTTCGATTTCAAACTGCAAAGTTACTGTAAAATAGTGGGATAACAAAATAAAAGCATGGATTTGTGAGTGAAACTCTCATGAAATCCATGCTTTTCAAATATGCCTGCCGCTTGTCTGCCTGTTTTAACCCAAATCGGTCAAGACCGAAACAGGCGTGTTATAAGAGAAAATCTAATGACCGATTCGGGCTGAAGTCTTTAGGCTTATTCCTCGACAATCTCGGCAGACAGCCATTGCTGCAATATGGTTTTGGCATCGTTCAATGCCGTGTCGTTGTCAATGTCGTATTCCCGTGTGAGCAGTTCTGCCAATGTCTCGGCAGAGAAGTCGGTGTCCTTTATGTTTTCCCAAAGGTATGCCGAACTTTCATTCATCGAGATTATCTTTGTGAAGTCAATGTTGCTTTTGCCTTCCGGGATAATGATGCTCTCGCCACAAACTTTCTTCAGAACGAATCCTTCCTTTACTCTCATATTTTATAATTGTGATTTTGTTTTATGTTTTTATTGCGTGTTTATTTCGATTGGTTGTCGTGTGCGGATGGAACGGATTGCGAAAAGCATATCAGAACCATCTTGCCATGACTTTTTGCGACTGCCCTAAACCTACTTTGCTGCACGATACCGATACTTGCCACCGGTGATGTCCTGAAGAGTGAGGTGGCGGTAGAGGATGTCGTACATCTCTGTCGGTTGACTGCCGAGGCGGAAATGCACTCCATTGTCTTCGTAGATGAAGCAGATGTCGCCGTTGCCGTCGAGAGCCATTGACGAATAAGCCGAATAGCCATCGGTAATCTCATGGCGTTGCCAGCCATCAACCCATTTGTCGGGAGTGCTCCAGCTGTCGGGCGTGTCGAACGCTTTCCAATAGATGGAGACATGGCTGCGACGTTCCAGATTGGTGGGATGGTTGCCGGGGGTGCCGCGGGGGACTGACTGTAACGCTACATAAACACGGTTGCCGTTGGTGCTCTGAGCCGGGACGAGGAGTATCTCGCCGTTGCAGTTGTTGTTGATAGTAGCCGTACCGCCGTCGGGCGACTCGGAAGCTACGGGTTCTGCCCAGCTGCCGCTCAAGTATTGCCGGTCGGTATAGGTGAAGATATTGAACCAACGGCCGTCCTTGCCGCTGCGACGGCAGCTGAGAAGAACGCGTCCGTCGGGCAACTCTTCAATTTTTGCTTCATCGCCTTGTGGGGCAGGGCGCACGTCGGCACCGCCGAGAGGAATCCATGTGCGGCCGAAGTCGTCGGAATAAACCACCAGACTGCCCTCGTTGGTGACGACGGCAGAATAGATGCGATAGTAGCTGCCGCACTTTATGAGGCGGCTCTGGCAGATTCGGCCGCTGGTGAAGAAGAGGCGGAATATATTGCCATGACCACGATAGAGGTCATAAATCTGCGATGTGACATCGCCGCCATTCCATGTGTATCCGTTGTCAATGCTGTAATAGCGTCCCACTTTGAGGGCTTGTGAATAGTCGCCGGGAGTGGTGACTTTGGAACGGCCATAGCCTACTTCGCCCGAACCCGTCATGAAGAGCATGCGACCCGTCTCACGGTCGCGTACCACGGCAGCATCGCCGTGACTCTGGTCGAAGTTGCCGCTGCCAAAGCCCATGGCTGCACATCGTGGGGCGGTCCATGTCTTTCCACCGTCGTCGCTATGGCGCACTTCTACACTGATGTTGCCCACTGAGCCGACATCGCCCCAACTGGTGGCGTCGGTCACTCCCGAACGGTTGTCGGAGAAGGCTATTACATGATTGTCGTAAGCCACGATGGCAGGGATGCGGTAATACTTGTGACTGGCAGTGTCGGTCTTCCACAGCGTGGTCTGCGCACTGGCTGCGGTTGCTATGAGAACCATACCGATGGCTGAAAACATTGTCTTCATAGTTGATTTTTATATATTATGTGATAAATGCAATGAAGCTTGCGCCAATTGATGAGGTGTAGCCTATCTTCTGCAAAGATAGTGCAAACGAGAGCAATGAAAGCGTGCTTTCTGATTGCCGAGTGCAGTCTATCTTCTGCAAAGATAAAAATAAATTCCGAGAAGTTGTCTTCTTTCGGGTGATATATTGTCATAAACGGGACTTTTGGTACTCTTTTGTTTGCCAATACATCAGACTGCTTTTCAAAGGAGGCTTGTTTGTGTTTAAAAGAAGCCTTCTTTGTGGTGCAAACAAGGCTTCTTTGCGGTGTAAACAAGGCTTGTTTTAAACCCTGTGTATTTGTGCTTGATTTTCAGAGTGTTACGGGTCTATTTTCGGTAGGTTGGCGTGCGGGAAGGCAAAAGGGTGTGTCTTGCTTGAAAAACTGTAGGCAACAGGTGTGAATTATAAAAGCAAATATTCCTGATGCTTGCTTGCTCGTTTTCTAAAAGTCTCAAGATGTCATACTTAACTTAATTCTCTGATTTGCAAGTATCGGCATGGAATTTGCTGAATAGGTTTTGAATGAAATTCCATGGGGTCTTCGGTTTTCAGCTGGCTTGCCGGTCTGTCAGCAGAAGAAATGCCGCAGACCTATGGAATTGGAATGATTTAAAAGGAGGAAAACAGTTATGGCATTTATTGATTATTACAAAATACTTGGTGTTGATAAGAACATACCGCAGAACAAGGTGCGTGCAGCTTACTTGAAACGCACCAAACAGTTTCACCCGGATTTGCATCCTGATGACCCGAAGGCCAAGGCAAAGTTTCAGGCTTTGAATGAGGCTTACGATGTAATCAGCGACCCGGAGAAACGTAAGAAGTACGACCAGTATGGCGAGAAGTGGCGTGAGGCGGATGCTTTCAATTCTGCCAATGGCGGCGGACATTATGGCAACGGATTCTGGGGCGCAGAAGGCGGATCCACAGGTTCACCGTTCGAGGGCTTCGATTTCAGTGGTTTCGGAAATGGCGGAGGCGGATTCTCAAGCTTCTTCAACGACCTCTTTGGCAGCAAGGCGTCGTCGAGAGGCGCGCGCCACAGCAGCGCCCGGAGCAATAGTGGGGAAATGAACGCCAGCGTGAACATCGATTTGTACACGGCGTTGCTTGGCGGTGAAGTGGTGTTGCAACTTGGAAACGGCGCAAAGGTGAAGCTGAAGGTGAAACCGGAGACTCAAAACGGTACCCGTGTGCGTCTGCGTGGCAAAGGTTACGACAGAGGCGACGGAACCTTCGGCGATATGATAATAACCTATAATGTTACTTTGCCAACCGGTCTGACCGACCGCCAGAAGGAACTTCTGCGTCAGATGCAGTTGGGATAAAATAATAAAGGAATATATGAAAAGAAGAATATTACTGTTGGCACTGTGTCTGTTGTCACTGACGGCATTCGCGCAGGACCGTAGTGCGCTGCGCGACAGCCTTAGTGCTGCGGTGGACCGACTCGGCTATTACCCCGATTCTACGGACTTGCGGTTGCGGAAGGCTTCGTGGAACATAGAACTCGGACAGTGGCAATATGCGAAAGACGAGTATGACTATGTGCTGAAGCGTGAGCCACGCAACATCGCGGCACTGTTTTACAGGGCTTTTGTAAATGAAAAAATGAAGCGGTACGGCTTTGCACGGCTTGACTATGAGACTCTGCTATCGGTGGTTCCGGGCAACTTTGAGGGGCGGCTCGGACTTGCACTGCTCAATCAGAAAGACCATCATTATACCGAAGCCCTTGACAATATAAACATTCTGGTGTCGCAATATCCTGACAGTGCGGTGGCTTATGCCGCACGCGGCGGCATGGAGGCAGAACGCAATATGCTTGATTTGGCGGAGTATGACTTCGGGAAAGCCATAGAACTTGCTCCCGACAATACGGAATACCGCCTTAACCGCGTCGATGTGCGCTTGCGGATGAAGCGCAAGGATGAAGCGCGTGAGGACTTGGACGAGATGGTGAAAAGGGGAGTGTCGCGTGCAAATCTGGTGGATTGGTATGCAAAATGCAGATGATGCTAACGGCCGGTCTTCTCTGCTTTCAGCTTCTCCTTGATGCGTCTCTCCACTTCATCAGGCGACCCAGTGCCTGAAATCATGGATTTAATCCATACGCATACGACATAAGCCAGCACGGTGACGACCGCGCTCAGCAGCCAGAGGAGTATCTCATTTCCGATTCGGACATTGTTCATAAATACGATTCCAGTAACGATGGGCAGTCCGAAGAGGATGAGGTCGGCTCCACTGTGCATTTTGAAGTTTTCTTTTGCGTCTGTATAATCTTTGCTGTGTCGCAGTATTTCGTCACGATTCTGCTTCCAGTAGAGTTCGAATTCTTGTTCTGTCATACTTTTTTGTTGTTAAATGTGTTTGTTCGTTTGCTGGCAGCAAACTCAAAAACTTGCGAAACTCTGTCTATTTTATTTTAAGTCTCGTCCACAAACATCGTGGTATGAGCCGCCAAAGTGCTACGAGAACGGAATATTTCCAGTCGATTGTAGCGACGGTTTTGTTGTGGTTTATGGCTGAGACTATCTTTTCCGCCACATACATCGACTTCATTTGCATGGGGTAGTCAGCGTTGGCTATCAGGTCGGTAGCCACAAATCCTGGGCGAATCTCCAATATTTTGATATGTGAGTGGCGTATGTTTGAAAGTTGCGCAAGGGCTTCCAGATAGTTGCTTTGGAAACGCTTGGTTGCCGAATAGGCGGGAGCGGCACCCAACCCTTTTGTTCCGGCAATTGAGGTTATGCAGGCAATGCGCCGGCAATGTCCGGATTTGTGCCCGTCGTTCGGACGCTTTGCGTACCAGTTGAAGGCGGCATCGACCATTCGTGTAAAACCGAGACAGTTGGTTGTTACGGTTTTCAGTTCCTTTTCTTCATCAAGTTCGGTGTTCTGCCAGCCTATTCCGGAACTGTGGAAATACAAATCCATTCCGCCGAGCGAGGCAATCAGCTCTTCGAGCAACTGCGGTGCATCGTTCTGATTGACATCTATCTGCTTGTGGCAGACGATGTTTTCGTGTTCCGATTCCAACTGCACGAGGAGAGTTTCACGCCTGCCGGCAACCGCAACCTGCCAGCCCTGGTTGGCAAGGAGCGTGGCGACATCCTTGCCGATGCCCGAAGTGGCACCCATTATAACAGCACGTTTCATGGCTTCTTACAGTTTACTCATGTGATAACCCAGTTCCTTTAGCTCGACGGCAATACCCATAACATACATTTGATGCAGGGCTGCGACATACGCCTTGAATGCTTCCGGCGAGCCGGCGGCAAGATGCTGGTGGCACAGCATGTTGTAGGTGCGTGACGCACATTCGGCAACGAGGTTGTTGGCCTGTGTCCGTCCGGCTTCGTCAAGGTACAGAATCTGCGAGCAGATGTAATCGTCAAGATGGTCGAAATCGGTTTTGTCGAGCATATACCTGTATAGGTCGGGTACGTTTTTGTAAACCTCCCATTCCACATCCCAGTATTTTGCGACAGCCATTCCTATGTACATCATCCATCCCAAAGAGACGGTGGGGTATTGGTTGAATTCGCGTATGCCGTCGGCAAGATAGCTTTCACCGATTTTCGGCCAGACTTCTTCGAGGTCGGGAAATTCCGGGAAGTGTTCATCAATTTTGTTTATAGATGTGAGATACCGCTTCAGATCGTTGTGAAACAGAGTCTCTATTTCCTGTTTGCTGTTGTTTGTCATTCTGCTTTTTGTTGTAAATGGGTTCTGATGAGGTTCCGCAATCTTCCATTTGCTGTTGGTAAGCGGCAAATGGAAGTGTCCGTCCGTTTGCAAAAAGTGTATTGGGGTTTGCGGAATCTGTGCTGATTAAAAGTTTAACGGTGTGACAATGTCTTCGTCGGGCCAGTGTGGAAGGTAGAGCAGAGGACGTTTCTCGCCACCGAGTCCGCTCCAATCAACTCGCTTGACGAAATCGAAGTCGGGCAGTCCGAAGTCGAATGAGCGGCCGTATAGCACAACCGCTCCCCGCTGATGGTCTATCTTCCATAGGCCGCCACCGTAGATGCAGCGTTCGTCGGCTTTCAACATGTCGCGGTGCAGATATACATTTCCGAATCTAAGCACACCGTCCTGGTTTATAATGAATTTCTGAAACATTTTTTGAATCGTTTTGAATGTGGTTTCAGGGGTCGTCTGCAAAATTACAAACTTTTATGTCTTCAGTCGAAAGAAAAACTGTAAATGTCATGCTTTTATGAGTTCGCTCATTACCATATCGCTCACAAAAAGCCCTTCACGGGTGAGTCTTATGTGGCTGTCGGTGGCTTCGAGAAGGTGTTCGCTTATGCTTTTCCTTGCATTAACCAATGCATATTCGCGATACTTTTGTGGCAAATCGTCAAGATTCAAGCCTTCTCTTGTGCGCAATGCCGTAGTGATGAGGTCGTTATAGTGCGTGTCTGCGTCAATGACTTCCGATTCTGATGGCAGCACACCGCTCTCGATAGACTCAATGTATTTCTTTAAATCGGGTATGTTCCAGCTTCGTGTGTCCTTGTTGTACGAGTGTGCCGCGGCTCCAAAGCCCAAATATGGCGTGTCATGCCAGTAGCTGCTGTTGTGGACGGAACGGTAGCCGGGCATTGCGAAGTTGCTGATTTCGTAATGCTCATAGCCGTTGGCTGTGAGGCGGTTTATTAGTTCCGTGTACATGGCAAGACTTGTCTCGTCGTCAATCTGGTTTATCTCTCCTTTTTGCAGCATACGGAATAACGGCGTACCCTCTTCGTACATCAGACTGTATGCAGAGATGTGCGTGGGGTGCAGGGCTATTGCCTTGTCAATATCTGTAACCCATTCGTCCATTGTCTGGTTGGGAAAACCGAACATAAGGTCGATGCTGACATTGTGTATTCCTTCTTCCCGTATGGTCATGACAGCCTTTTCTGCCTGTGATGCATTGTGTCTGCGACGGATGAACTGCAGGCGTGAGTCGTCGAAGGTCTGGATTCCCATACTTATTCTGTTGATTCCCATTTGTCTTACGGCTTTTATGTAGTCTTCGGTCACATCGTCGGGATTCATTTCAAGCGTTACTTCATAAGGCGTTCCGTTGAATGTGGATTCCAAAGTACCGACAATCCGCTCTATGTCGCATACGGAAAGGGAGGAAGGTGTGCCGCCGCCAAAATAGACAGTGCTTGTGGAAGAAGGGGAAAGGGAAGTGCCAAGTCTTGCGAAATCGTCTTTTCGCATGTGGATTTCACGAATGAGAGCATCCACATACCGCTCTTTCAGTTCCTTGTTCGTGGTGCTGTAAAAGCCACAATATATGCAACGCCTCTTGCAAAACGGGATGTGGATGTATATGCCAACGTTCATTTTTCTATATAATATTAATGTGAAGAACTAAAAAATGTATTCCTTACATGAACAAAATTACTAATAAGTTTAAAAAACTCATCAGTTTTCTTGTATTTCTTTTGGCGTATTTGCAAAATTTTATAACTTAGTACACGGATAGATTCTACCCCAAGTCAATCCACCATGAATAATTTTAATTAACCATTAAAATCCTGAAATTATGAGGATCTATCAAACAAATGAAATTAAAAACATTGCCCTTTTAGGCAGTGCGGGTAGCGGCAAGACAACACTTGCCGAGTCAATGCTTTTTGGTAGTGGAATTATCAAACGTCGTGGATCGGTGGAAGCAAAAAACACTGTAAGCGATTATTTCCCTGTTGAGCATGAGTATGGTTACTCAGTTTTCCCTACCGTATTTCATGTGGAGTGGAACAACAAGAAACTTAACATCATCGACTGTCCGGGATCTGACGATTTTATAGGTGGAGCAATTACTGCACTTAATGTCACAGACCAGGCTGTGATTCTTATCAATGGCCAGTATGGACCGGAAGTCGGAACGCAAAACAATTTCCGCTATACGGAAAAACTGCACAAACCTGTTATCTTCCTCGTCAATCAGCTGGATTCCGACAAGTGCGATTTTGATAACATCGTTGCCAATATGCAGAGCATCTATGGCTCAAAATGCGTGCAGGTACAATATCCTGTCAGCACTGGTAGCGGCTTTAACGCAATCATTGATGTGCTCCTGATGAAGATGTACACTTGGGGACCGGATGGTGGCATGCCCGTTATTCAGGATATTCCAGATGCTGAGAAGGAAAAGGCAATGGAATTGCATAAGAATCTTGTTGAAGCAGCAGCTGAAAACGATGAGACTCTCATGGAGAAATTCTTTGAAGAGGAGGCTCTTTCGGAGGATGAACTTCGTGAAGGTATTCGTAAAGGACTCGTTACCCGTTCTATCTTCCCCGTGTTCTGCGTATGTGCAGGCAAGGATATGGGCGTGCGCAGACTCATGGAATTCTTAGGAAATGTAGTTCCATTTGTAAGCGAAATGCCTAAATTGCACAACACACGCGGCGAGGAAATCACCCCAGATACCAACGGACCGGAGTCAGTATATTTCTTTAAGACAGGTTTGGAACCACACATTGGCGAAGTGAGCTACTTCAAGGTGATGAGTGGAAAAATCAAGACAGGCGACGATCTCACAAATGCCGATAGAGGCTCGAAGGAAAGAATCGGACAGATTTATGCATGCGCAGGTTCTAACCGAATCCCAGTTGATGAGCTTATGGCAGGTGACATCGGTTGTACAGTGAAGCTGAAGGATGTGAAGACAGGCAACACTCTTAATGGCAAGGACTGCGAGTGGCGCTTCGACTTCATCAAGTATCCTAACCCGAAGTTCTCCCGTGCCATCAAGGCCGAGAATACGGCAGATACTGAAAAGGTTATGGCTGCATTGCTGAGAATGCATCAGGAAGACCCCACATGGCTTGTAGAACAGAGCAAGGAACTGAGGCAGACAATCGTACGTGGACAGGGAGAATTCCATTTGCGTACTTTGAAATGGCGTCTGGAGAACAATGAGAAGTTGGCAGTGAAGTTTGAACCGACACGCATCCCGTATCGTGAGACAATCACCAAGATGTCAATGGCGGAGTATCGTCATAAGAAACAGTCGGGTGGCGCAGGCCAGTTCGGAGAAGTTCATCTTATCGTTGAACCGTACGCAGAAGGAATGCCCGATCCTACTTCATACAAGTTGAATGGTCAGGAATTCAAAATCAATGTCAAGGGTAGGGAAGAAATCAACCTTGAATGGGGTGGCAAACTTGTCTTCATAAACTCCGTTGTCGGTGGTGCTATCGATGCTCGCTTCATGCCCGCAATCCTTAAGGGAATTATGGACAGAATGGAACACGGACCGCTTACTGGTAGTTATGCCCGTGATGTGCGTGTGATTGTCTATGACGGAAAGATGCACCCGGTTGATTCCAACGAACTTTCGTTCATGCTTGCAGCCCGCAATGCGTTCTCGGAAGCATTCAAGAATGCCGGACCGAAGATTCTTGAGCCGATTTATGACCTTGAGGTTTATGTTCCGGGCGACTACATGGGCGATGTAATGTCCGATTTGCAGGGACGCCGCGCACTTATAATGGGAATGGATAGCGAAGCCGGTTATCAGAAACTTCAGGCAAAGATTCCATTGAAGGAACTTAGCAACTATTCAATTTCTCTCAGCAGTCTTACTGGAGGTCGTGCTTCGTTCAACACCAAGTTTGCAAGTTACGAACTCGTTCCGAACGACTTGCAGCAGAAACTCATTGAAGAGCACGAGGCAGAAACAGAAGAAGAATAATTGTATGTCAGCATACCGCTGAATAAAAAAACATGGGTGTATCAGGCTTTTATGTTGCTTTGATACACCCTTTTTGTGTGGATTTTGGGCGGATTGGATTGCATTGGATGTTGCTTGCAAAAATATTTTCTGCGGCAATGTTATACCTTGTTTCTGCCTTGCATGTTATGTTAAGATGCTTTTTTTGTTGATTTGTCTATGCAAAAAGTCTTTAATTCGGGATTTTTGGCTAAATTTGCATGGCATTAGCATGCAGAGGGCGCATGGGACAAACTTTGATTGCTAATCAACAGATAAACTGATATAAATGCATTGATCCAACTTCGTCACAGATAAATGGACAAAATAAGAATAAAAGACATTGCCGAAAGGGCCGGCGTATCGGTAGGAACCGTTGATAGAGTGTTGCATAACCGTCCGAATGTTTCAAAACCTGCCCGTGAAAAAGTCGAAAAGGCTTTGAAAGAAATGAAGTATCAGCCGAATGTTTATGCCAGTGCCTTGGCATATAACAAGTCTTACACCTTTTACATGCTCATTCCCCAACATGAATCGGAAGCTTATTGGGAAGAGATAGAGCAAGGGGCCAAGAAGGCAATAGAGGTTCGTCGCGACTTTCACATTGATGTAAAAATCATGTATTATGAGCGGTTTAACAACGATTCTTTTGAAAAATGCTATACAGAATGTCTTGATTCCGCTCCCGATGGAGTTGTTATTGTGCCGGTGGACATTGAGAAAACTCGTGTTTTCACAGACATCTTGCATGAATCGCAGATTCCGTTTGTCTTGCTTGACTCATATATGCCAGACCTGAAGCCTTTGTCTTTCTTCGGTCAGGATTCGTTTTGCAGTGGCTATTTCGCTGCGAAAATGCTTATGCTGATAGCAGGAAATGAAAAAGAAATCATGCTGTTGAAGCGCATGAAGGACGGTCGTGTCACGAGCAAACAGCAAGCAAACCGTGAAGTTGGATTCCGACATTATATGCATGACCATTTTCCGAGCATTGAAATTGTAGAATTGTGTCTGCCGTTCAAAGGCACAAGGACTGAATATGATGCTTATCTTAAGGAGTTTTTTGAGAGTCATCCGCATCTCCATCATTGCATAACCCTAAACTCAAAGGCTCATATCGTCGGAGAATTCCTGTTGCGGAACAACAGGCGTAACATACAGATAATGGGTTATGACATGGTTGCAAAAAATGCGGAATGTCTGCGGCAAGGAAGCATCTCGTTCCTTATTGCCCAGCACGGCTATCAGCAGGGCTACAGTTGTGTCGACACTTTGTTCAAGGCAATTGTGCTGAAAAAGAAGGTCCAACCCGTCAATTATATGCCGATAGAGTTGCTGACAAAGGAAAATGTAGATTTTTACAGACGAACACAGTTATAAAAAATGAGTAACACGAAAGGATTGCTGGCCTTAAGCCCTTTGCTTGCTTTTATTGCAATATATCTTGTGACATCCGTCGTTGCACACGATTTCTATAAGGTGCCGATAACAATAGCATTTCTTATTTCGTGTGTTTATGCAATTGGCAAGCACAAGAAGGAGACATTGGAGTCGCGGATAGATGTCTTTACGCAAGGTGCAAGTACCAAAAACATCATGCAGATGTTATGGATTTTCATCTTGGCTGGCGCCTTTGCAAATACGGCGAAAGATATAGGAAGTATTGATGCTACGGTGAACCTGATACTTTCTCTGCTTCCGCAAAGCTTGATTTTGCCGGGACTCTTTTTTGCAACCTGTTTCATCAGCCTTTCAGTCGGAACGAGTGTCGGCACAATTGTAGCACTTGTACCGATTGCTGCCGGTCTGGCCACATCCATGCATGCAAGTTTACCGTTGGTCACGGCTGTTGTGGTGGGCGGTGCTTTTTTCGGTGACAACCTTTCGTTTATTTCCGATACGACAATTGCGGCTACGAATTCACAGAACTGCAAGATGAGCGACAAGTTCAAGGTGAATATTTATATAGCCTTGCCTGCGGCTCTGATTGTCTTGGCAATATATAGTTTCATTGGTTTCAACCTGCATTCCCAGCCGGTTGCACAGCAGATTGATATTGTTAAAGTGTTGCCATATCTGGCTGTTTTGGTTACGGCCATGATGGGAATAAATGTCTTTACCGTTCTGGTCACAGGTGTGGCACTTGCATTTGTCATTGGACTCTTTGATGGAAATCATGATGTCTTCAGCCTGTTCCATTCCATGGGTGACGGAGTTCTGTCAATGAGCGAGCTGATAATAATTACCATGTTGGCAGGAGGTTTGTTCGGACTAGTAAGGCATGACGGTGGAATTGACTATATCATTTCCAAAATATCAAAACGCGTCAAAGGCAAACGGGGCGCGGAGCTTGTCATTTGTTCGCTTGTCGCAGCCGTGGATGTGTGCACAGCCAACAACACTGTGGCAATTATTACCGTTGGAGGAATCGCTCAAAAGATAAGCAAAGTCTATGATGTTGATAACAGGAGAGTTGCCAGCCTGCTCGATACAAGCTCGTGTGTCATGCAGGGAATCATTCCTTATGGGGCACAAATGCTTATGGCTTCGGGACTGGCAAGACTTAATCCGTTGGACATAATACCTTATTTGTATTATCCCTTCATCCTTCTCATCTTTGTCTTGGGAAGCATTATGTTCAGATTTCCGAAGAAATACTCATAGGGTAGAGTCTCTTTCGTATAATAAATTTGTGGTGAAATGGATATAATCAAGCGGAATTTCATGAAGTTGTTGTGTTCCGGGGCACTCAAAGAGTATGACCCGATAGAACCAATGTCAAACTACAAGTGGGATAAGCTCATAAAAATGGGATTGTCGCAAAGTGTCATGCCACAAATCAATGCAGGTGTAAAGAACAACCCTTATGTTCCGGAATCAATGCCTCAGAGCGTCGTTGATGAGATAACCGTGGCAACTAGCCTTGCCGCTGACGCACCTGATGCAGAGCCGGCACAACTTTACGATCCTTTGTCCAAACGTCGTTTGCGTGCAATTCGCGGTATGGAACAGCATGATGAAGATTTCTCTTTCGCAACGCTGCAACTTCTGAATATCATCGTACGGAATGCAAGTGAGACATTTTCCATGGGTGTTTCTTATTCAAGCATCTTGCCAATAGCCGTGTTCTTGCGTGAAAATGGTGAGTATGTGGATTTCGTGACATTGGAGAAATGGCTTGGCAAATTGCATTTACGCCACTTTGCCCAGTTTGTTGGAAGTCTTCTTGTCCTGACTTTGAACTTTGACAAGGACGAAATACCATTCCTTCACGAAATTGACCCCAAAGCATACAAAGTCGCCAAAAAAGCTCTTGATAATTATGAAGAGGTTAAAACCCATGACTGGAATGTGCATCAGACATCCACAGGATTTGTCGAGACCAACCACAAGGCTATGATGCAGAGCGTGACAAACTGTTGCCGTTTCTTCAGTTATGCGCCGGTAGAGGTCGTTTGCAACTTCCTGCATTGTTTTATTACAAACATTTCGGAGATTGAAGAATAAATTGCCTCAGAATTTCCAATTAAGGTTGTCTATGTGTTTGAAATTTAACTTATAATCATTCAATTTGGTTAATAATAATAAAACAACCGTTAATAATTAACTTTTTAATTCTTGCGTTGTAGCAAATCGTCTATCTTTGCAAAAAACAAAGGTACTGAATGTCATGCCATTTCATCACTAACGTTTGGCATCAATGTTCATTCCTGACAATGAATTGCGTCTTGGCGCATTTTACATTAGATAGATATGAAGAAAAAAACGATTTGGACAATAGCGATAATAATGGGATTCTCTTTCCTCGCTTTACTCTTTATCCAGTTGAAGTATATTCAGGAGATGGTGAACATGAAGAAGGAACAGTTTGATGAATCCGTTAATCGTGCTCTGTATCAGGCTTCAAGAAACTTGGAACTCAATGAGACCCTGCGCTACTTGGAGAAGGATGTGAACGAAACCGAGCGTAAGGCGTTTAAATGCGACTCCATGGGGACACGTTCCGGAAAGCCTGACGGAAGCATCCAGCAGTCACACCAGTATTCCGTTATCGGCAAAGACGGCACGGTGTATTCTTCATTCGAATTGAAGACAATCACGATAAAGCCTTCGCAAATGCCTAAGGCTATGATTCTTCATAATGACAAGAGCTCGCTGACAGAAGCTTCAAAGTCGTTGCAGGAAATTGTAAAAAACCGCTATATCTATCAGAAAGCGTTGCTTGACGAGGTGGTTTATTCCATTCTTTATTCCGCTTCCGACAAACCTTTGAAGGAGCGTATCAACTTCAAGTTGCTCGACCAGGATCTGAAGGCGGAGATGATGAACAACGGAATCAATATCCCGTACCACTTCACTGTCTCCACACAGGACGGCAGAGAAGTGTATAGATGTCCTGACTACACGGATGAAGGGGAGGAATTTACCTATTCTCAGGTGCTGTTCAGAAACGACCCACAGTCGAAGATGGGTGTCGTGAAGATACATTTCCCCGACATGAATGCCTACATCTTCTCCTCCGTGAGGTTCATGATACCGTCTGTCGTGTTCACGATTGTCCTTTTGGTGACATTCATTTTCACGATAGTGATAATCTTCCGTCAGAAGCGTTACACTGAAATAAAGAACGACTTCATAAACAATATGACCCACGAACTGAAGACACCGATTGCAAGTATCTCGCTGGCGGCACAGATGTTGAACGATGAGTCGGTATCGAAGAGTCCTGCGATGATGAAGCATTTGGGAACGGTCATACACGATGAGTCCAAGCGGTTGCGCTTCCTGGTGGAAAAGGTTCTGCAAATGTCGATGTTCGACCGCAAGAAAGCCGTCTTCAAGAAGAAGACCCTCGACCTCAACGAAATGGTTGAAAATATAGCCAACTCGTTCACTCTGCGTGTGGAGCACACCGGCGGTAAGATCTATACGGAAATCGAAGCCATCGACTCAACGCTCTATGTGGATGAGATGCACTTCCAGAATGCCATCAACAACTTGCTGGACAATGCCGTAAAGTACCGCAAACCCGATCAGCCCGTTGATATATACATCAAGACTTGGAATGACAACGAACATCTGTATCTCTCAATACGGGACACCGGACTTGGTATAAAGAAAGACAACATCCGTAAGGTGTTCGACAAATTCTATCGTGTTCATACTGGCAATATGCATGATGTCAAGGGCTTCGGACTTGGGCTTGCCTATGTGAAGAAAATCATAATTCTGCACAATGGCGACATCTCAATTGACAGTGAATACGGAAAAGGAACGAAATTTACAATAAAATTACCAATAATTAAAAGTTAGAAGTTATGGACGACAAATTGAAAATCTTATTGTGCGAAGATGATGAGAATCTCGGAATGTTGCTTCGTGAATATTTGCAGGCTAAGGGATACACTGCAGAGCTCTGCCCGGACGGTGAAGCCGGCTACAAGGCTTTCATGAAGACAAAGTTTGATATCTGTGTGCTTGATGTGATGATGCCTAAGAAGGACGGTTTCACTTTGGCGCAAGAGATACGACAGGCAAACTCGGAGATGCCGATTATTTTCCTTACAGCCAAGACATTGAAGGAGGATATTCTCGAAGGTTTCAAGATTGGAGCCGACGACTACATCACAAAACCATTCTCTATGGAGGAACTGGTTTTCAGAATTGAAGCCATTTTGCGTCGTGTCCGTGGCAAGAAGAACAAGGAAAGTTCTGTTTACCGCATTGGACGCTTCACGTTCGATACACAGAAACAGCTCCTTACCATTGGCGACAAGCAGACCAAACTCACTACGAAGGAGAACGAACTTCTGGCTCTGTTGTGCAGCCATGCAAACGAAATCCTGCAGCGTGATTTCGCGTTGAAGACCATTTGGATTGACGACAACTACTTCAATGCACGTTCAATGGATGTTTATATCACCAAGTTGCGCAAGCATCTCAAGGACGACGACCAGATAGAAATCATCAACATCCACGGAAAGGGTTACAAACTCATCACTCCAGACGAGGATTAATACTTTGTAAAGGCTATGAATGTCAGAGCCTTTCGATGATATGAAAAATCCCATACAGGTTTTGTTTTCGGCCTGTTTGGGATTTTTCTGTATGGTGTCAAGTTGTTTTTCCTGACAAGATGTTTGCATGTCAAGGTATAAAATTGTAATTTTGCCTTGACCAAACAACCATCAGAAAATGGACAAGAAGATTTATTTTGCAGGTTCTATTCGCGGAGGACGTGTCGATGCCGACCTTTACCGCCATCTCATCATGCACATACAACTCACCGATACGGTCCTTACAGAACATGTTGGCAAGCAGGATTTGAGCGTTAAGGAGCAGGATTATGCGTCCGACGCAGCCATATACACTCAGGATACCACATGGCTGTTGCAGAGCGACATGGTCATTGCGGAGTGCACCTGTCCGTCGCTTGGGGTGGGTTATGAACTTGCTTTTGCCGAGTGCCATCGCATTCCGTGCCACATTTTCTATGACGCTGCGAAGACACAACTGTCCGCAATGCTGAAAGGAAATTCTTATTTCCATATCCACCCTTACCGTACAGAACCGGAACTTATGGCAGACCTTGATGCGATTCTTGCGCAATAGACCTATTCGCCGTTTGTCATGCTGTTGTAAATATTGTCGAAAACGGTTTTCAATAGTTCCGTATTGTTAATTGTCTCCCTTATCTCTTTCAGCCTCGCTTCATTCGGTGAGTCTGAAATCCATAGTTTTATGTAGCCGCTGTTCGAATACTTTTCTGTCATGTGCTGCACGAAGCGTTGCCATTGTCCGTCGTACGATTTCTCCGGATAATGGTCAAGTCCGTACTCTATCGCTCTTGTAAACACCGTAGTGGGGTCAAGGTCGCGGTCGGCTTCAGCCACAATCTTTCCATAGATGCTTCGTGGTGCGTGCGATGCCGAAGCCCGGTGGTCTTCTACGGCCTCTTTCATGACTTTTATTTTGTCCTCGGAAAACCATCGCCGCAGACGCCTGTCGGCCATGACAATCTTTCCGCTCGATATGTGATGTATGGCTCTCGGTCCCTCAAGTCCCAAGTCGTGATAGGCGGCAATGGCGTATGCCATGTTAATGTCGGCGCCGGTCTTTTCCGCAAGTGCCAGCGAGTTCTTTATTACTCTGTTCACATGGGTCAGGTTGTGTGCCTTGTCGAAAGCGTTATATTTTGGGAGTATGTTCTGCTCAATGAACTCCATCAAGTCGAGACTTACATGTCTTGAATCCATCATACAATCATTATCTGTTTACAATTATTTGCAAAATTAATCCATTATCAGTAATTTTGCAAGAACAAATTATAGTTTTTGCTGTTATGAATGAAACTTGTGTGAAAGTAAACTCCGTCAAAGCTTGGTTTTTGGCAGCTCGTCCAAAGACTCTTACCGGTGCTGCCGTCCCCGTAATGATAGGAGTGTCGGCGGCTTTTGCGTCATACGGAGCGGACGTGCGCATTGTTCCTGCCGTCCTGTGTATGCTTTTTGCATTGGTCATGCAGATTGACGCCAACTTCGTGAACGACTACTTCGACTTCATGAAAGGCACCGACGACGAGCAGAGGCTGGGTCCGAAGCGTGCCTGCGCACAAGGATGGATAACGGCGTCGGCAATGCGCAAAGGACTTCTTCTCACTACCTTTGCCGCCTGTCTTGTCGGTTTGCCTTTGATATGTTACGGCGGATGGGAAATGATTCTGGTGGGATTGGCGTGTGTCCTGTTTTGCTTTCTTTATACAATCTCGTTTTCTTACATCGGTTTGGGCGATGTTCTGGTACTCGTGTTTTTCGGACTTGTACCCGTATGTCTGACTTTTTGGCTTGTTGCACCGCCGATGCCGCTGCTTTCCATTCCGTTTCAGGTCGTTATGTATTCTGTCGCTTGCGGACTGGTGATTGACACTCTGCTGATCGTGAACAACTATCGTGACATAGACAACGACCGCCGTACTGGCAAAAGGACCCTCATTGTGAGAATAGGGAAGCGGGGAGGGCTGTTGCTTTATCTGCTATGCGGAGCGGCAGCGCCGCTTGTCCATTCGCTTTCGGCATGTGGCTTTGGCTGGTATGCCGCCTCTCTGCCGTTGCTTTACATTCCCTTCCATGTAGCGGCCTTTGTGGAAATGAAGCGTATTGACAAAGGGCGTGAATTGAACAGAGTGCTTGGAACAACAGCAAGAAACATGTTTGTCTATGGCATCCTCGTCGTTGCCGGTTTTGTTTTGAACCGCATCCTCTGATTACACCAACTGTACTCTTTTAGCAAGTGGAACTGGCCGGAGAAGCAGAGGGCGGAACTTCGTTTTTCGGTGCAGAAACAGTGCATTTGCAAACAAGGCTTGTTCGGCCTGTAAAGAAGCCTTGTTTATCATGCAAATAAGTCTTCTTTACAGGCCGAACAAGCCTTATTTGTAAAACGGGTGGAATGTTATTCCTCGCGTATCTTTATTTCGCAGTTGTCAAGTGAATCGATTATTGCGAGCGATTCCACGCGAACTCCCTCATTACGAAGGGTTTGCCCGCCTTCCTGGAATGCCTTTTCAATGATGAATCCCATGCCTACAAGTGTCGCTCCTGCCTGGTTGCAGAGGTCTATTATGCCTTTTGCTGCATTGCCGTTGGCAAGGAAGTCGTCGATGAAGAGCACTCGGTCGTCCTGTGTGAGATATTCGTGGCTGATGATAACATCGTAGTCGCGCTGCTTGGTGAACGATGTCACCTTTGTGCAAAGCATATCTTCAAGCGTGCTCGGTTTTTTCTTTTTTGCGAACACCACGGGAAGATTCATAAGGAATCCCATCATTACGGCAGGGGCGATGCCCGATGCTTCGATAGTGAGAATCTTGTTTACATTGGTGTTGGCAAAGCGTCTGATAAACTCAACAGCTATGTCTTTCATCAGATTCGGATCCATCTGGTGGTTGATGAACTTATCTACCTTAAGGATTCCACCAGGGAAACATTTTCCATCTTTGAGGATGCGGTCTTTAAGAGTTTTCATTTTATATTTTTATGTGCAGTGTTTTGTTACGATAATCTTCATGGGTGATACGGAAATCTCTCCTTTCCGTATAATGACTGCAAAGTTAGTAATAATTTTTGAAGCATTGCGTGCACACGCAAGTGTTTCTTCATTGTCAGGTGTTATTTCTGCGTATGCCAGTTACGCTTAATCGTTGTAGCACCATGCCAGAATTTTGTTCAGCCACGGAACAGGCAGCCTGAACCAACGGAACTTTGATACGGGTTTGCCCCCGAAACCGAGTATGAACTCGCGTGCGGGGTTTTTCTTGAACGGCAGTCCTGCATCCATGAATCTGAAGTGCTTACGCCGTGTGTCGTATGCGTAATTCATTGCTTTCCACACCGTGACAAGGTTGGGGTGCAGATGGAGGTAGGTCTTCTTCAATGAGGCGAGATACCACATGAATGTGTCCTTCCCAGAATCAATGCACACACAGCATCCTATGGTCTTGCCCTTGAATTGTGTGGCGAAAATGTTGCAGCTTTTGTCGGAAAGCATCTGTTTGAACAGCGTGATTGAAGGTACTGAACGCCTTGACTTCAAGCGGAAATGGTTTTTCAGAAGTTTGTATGCCTTTTGCAGTTGTTCCTCTTCCGTTATGAGGTTGGTTGTCACACCGCGGTTTTCCGCTTCTTCCACTTTCGCAAGAAGTCGGGTGCTGACCCTCTCTTCCGGCGACTTGCTGTGCAGCGAATTGTGGATTTCCTGCCATGTGATGGGGAAGTAGCCGTTCTCCCTGAAATGCTGGTAGGCAAACATCTTCGTACTGAGGTCGCTGAACTCTATGTACAGGCAGATGCGGCTGCTGAATCTTTGGGTGATGGCGTTAAGAAACAGGCCGAAAACGGCTTCTTTGTCAGCTCCGTTTTCATATTCTCCCTCGCCGTACACGCGCCCGTGCGTATATATAAAAGGTGGCAGCCAAACCCTGTGATATGCCAGGTTTGCCAGCATGTGAGCGACAATGCGCCCGTCCGGGGCTTCGGCGATGCACATGAACGGTTGCTGCCGTGGCGTATTTTCAAGCATCCTGAAGAAAGCGATGCTGTGAAAAAAGTCACGACACTTCATGGGTGGAAGGTCTTCCGACTTGTGAATTAACCGTATGCTGACTGTCTCTGTCATGTCGCAAAAATAGCAAATATATTTTAAAAATACAACTCGTGTCTTCCTGTTTTGCAAAACATTGCGTAAATTTGTGTTATATAACATTCAAAGTGATGAAAATAGTATTGATTGGGGCTGGAAATGTGGCTACACATTTAGGTCGGGCTTTGCTTGACTCCGGGCATGAAGTGGTGCAGGTATGGAGTCGCACGGCATTGTCAGCGCACAAACTGGCGACAACGCTCGGCTGTGATGCCGTGACAGATATAGGTGGGGTGAGGACAGACGCCGATGTGTATATATTGTCAGTGACGGATGATGCCCTTCCTGAGATAATACCGGAACTATGTCCATTCAATGCGAACGCACTCTTTCTGCATACGGCAGGAAGCGTGCCTATGTCCTGCTTTGAAGGGTATGCCTCATCCTTTGGCGTGCTTTACCCGATGCAGACTTTCTCAAAGGACAAACATCTGGATTTTAGGGAAATACCGATTTTCGTTGAAGCGTCGGACGAGCGGTCGCAGAAGACTGTTTCCGCGCTTGCAAACTCCGTCTCAGACAAGGTTTACATACTTGATGGTGAGGGCAGGAAATGGTTGCATCTGGCTGCTGTTTTTGCATGCAATTTTTCAAACTATTGCTGCACTGTTGCAGAGAAGCTGTTGCAGAAACAGGGACTGCCGTTTGAGGTGATGCTCCCTCTTTTGGATGAAACTACACGCAAGTTGCATGAACTGTCGCCCGTTTCAGCCCAGACCGGACCTGCGTCGCGCCATGACTCCGGTGTGATGGAAATGCAGACCCGCTTGCTTTCAGACGACAGCGATTTGGTAGAGATTTACAGACTCATTTCAAAGGGTATAATCAAAAACTCCGAAAACAACAAAAAATGATGATTTATGATAAATTACGACTTGAAAAAAATCCGCGCTATAATATTTGATGTGGATGGTGTGCTTTCCGCATCGACCATCACGCTGGCTGCCGACGGGGAACCTCTGCGAACGGTGAATATAAAAGACGGGTACGCAATCCAGCTTGCACAGAAGATGGGGTTGCGTATTGTCATACTCACGGGCGGTAAGACCGAGGCGGTAAGACTGCGTTATGAGCGTCTGGGCGTGGAGGATATATATATGGGCTGTGCTGTAAAGGTGAAGACATATAATGAGTTTCTTGCAAAATACTTATTGTCCGACGAGCAGATTATGTATGTCGGCGACGACATACCCGATTATGAAGTGATGAAAAGGGTGGGGTGCCCCTGCTGCCCCTCGGATGCCTGCAAGGAGATAAAGTCGGCAAGTATTTATGTAAGTGATGCCCGTGGCGGGTACGGATGTGGCAGAGACGTCATAGAACAAGTGCTTACGGCGCAAGGAAAATGGATGAGCGATGCCGCCGCATTCGGATGGTAACGGAACAAAGTGTTGTTTGTTGGAATGAATAAATAATTATGAAAATCATATTGTCAAGTAATTCCCCTCGCCGCAAAGAACTGCTTGCGGGTTTGGGAGTGGATTTTGAAGTGAGGGTGCTTAAAGGTGTTGATGAACGGTATCCCGATGATATTCCTTTGAACGAAGTACCTCTTTATATTGCGATTGAAAAGGCTTCGGCATACACGGTGGCTAAAGACGAACTCGTAGTGACTGCCGACACGGTGGTTATAGTTGATAATGAGATACTTGGGAAGCCTAAGGATAGGGCTGAAGCCTACGGAATGCTGCGCAAGATAAGCGGGAAGACGCATCAGGTGGTGACAGGTGTGTGTCTTACGACAATTGACGACCAGCGCAGTTTTACGGTTACGACCGATGTGGAGTTCAAGGAATTGAGCGACAACGAGATTTATTATTACATTGACAAATACCGTCCTTTCGACAAGGCCGGTGCTTATGGCATTCAGGAGTGGATTGGTTATGTCGGTGTTCTGTCGCTCAAAGGAAGCTATTACAATGTGATGGGATTGCCGGTGCAGCGCATTTACGAGGAATTCACGTCATATTTCGGACTCGACTTGTGTGCCGGCAAGTAATGGCAGGAGCACTTGCGGCTTGATAAAAGCTGTTAAATACATCGGAAATACGGCGATTTTAATATTATTTAGACTACATCTTTCGCAACTCTATCATTAAAATAGTAATTTTGCGCAAAAATAACGAAATAGAAATCATGTCAGAATCAATTGATATCCGCGAACTAAACATTCGGATTGAACAACAAAGTGCATTTGTCACTAATCTGGTGACAGGAATGAATCAGGTCATCATCGGTCAGCGTCATCTTATCGATTCGCTGCTTATTTCGCTTTTGAGCGACGGACACATACTGCTTGAAGGCGTTCCGGGATTGGCCAAAACTCTCGCAATAAAGACTCTTTCACAGCTGATTGACGCTGAATACAGCCGCATTCAGTTTACGCCGGACCTCCTGCCTGCCGATGTTATCGGTACGTTGGTGTATTCGCAGAAAGACGAAAAGTTCCATGTGAAGAAGGGACCGGTTTTTGCCAACTTCGTACTTGCTGACGAAATCAACCGTGCTCCAGCCAAGGTGCAGAGCGCATTGCTTGAAGCCATGCAGGAACATCAGGTGACAATCGGCGAGAACACGTTCGCTCTTCCTACTCCTTTCCTTGTAATGGCGACGCAGAACCCGATAGAACAGGAAGGTACATATCAGCTTCCGGAGGCGCAGGTCGATCGTTTCATGCTCAAGGTGATAATCGACTACCCGACGCTTGAAGAGGAAAAACTCATCATCAGAGAGAACATCGGCAAGACATTCCCAAAAGTAACGCCGGTGACCACAGCTTCTGAGATAATGAAGGCACGTGAAGTGGTGTCGCAGGTCTATATTGACGAGAAAATCGAGCAGTACATTGCTGACATCGTGTTTGCTTCGCGTTATCCGGAAAAGTACGGATTGGCGGAACTCAAGGAGATGATAACATTCGGCGGATCGCCGCGAGCCAGCATCAATTTGGCAAAGGCTGCCCGTGCATACGCATTCATAAAGCATCGCGGATACGTTGTACCTGAGGACGTGAGAGCTGTCGCTCATGATGTCATGCGCCACAGAATCGGACTTTCTTATGAGGCGGAAGCAAGCAATGTCACAAGTGAAGAAATCGTGTCAAAGATTATAAACAGAGTGGAAGTACCATAAGCTCCAGTCCTGCGATTAATTTGAATTGATACGTTTAAACTTCTTTTTTCTTGTTACATAGATTGTGGAAACTTCTGAAATATTAAAAAAAGTCCGGAAGATAGAAATCAAGACCAAGGGACTGAGTCAGAATATTTTTGCAGGTCAATACCACTCTGCCTTCAAGGGTAGGGGTATGGCCTTTGCGGAAGTACGGGAATACCAGTTCGGCGATGATATTCGTGACATTGACTGGAATGTGACGGCACGCTTTCGCAAGCCCTTTGTCAAGGTGTATGAGGAAGAGCGCGAACTGACTGTGATGCTCCTTGTCGATGTTTCTGGTTCACTTGACTTCGGAACGGTGAAAAGCACGATATCCGATCTGGCTGTGGAAATGGCTGCAACATTGGCTTTCAGTGCTATTCAGAACAACGATAAAATCGGTGTAATATTCTTCTCTGACCGCATAGAGAAATATATCCCGCCGAAGAAAGGGCGTAAACACATCCTTTATATAATCAGGGAAATGCTTGATTTCAAGCCGGTGAGCCGCAAGACGGACATAGGCGAAGCCGTCGCTTTCTTCACCCGTGTGATGAAACGCAGATGTACGGCATTCCTGTTGAGCGATTTTTATGATAGGAAGGACTTCCAGAAACAATTGCAGATAGCCAACAACAAGCACGACTTGATGGCGATACAGGTGTATGACAAACTCTCGAAATCATTGCCGGATGTAGGTCTTTTGAAAGTGTGTGACGCCGAGACTGGGCATGAACAGTATATTGACACAAGTTCAAAACAGTTGCGTGCCGCTCATGCACGCTATTGGACGGAAAGGGAAGAAAAACTCAAACAGACATTTTCAAGAAGTAATGTCGATTGGGTATCAGTTGCCACTGACGAGGATTTCGTGAAGGCTCTGATGATATTGTTTGCATCAAGAAATGGCTAAATGCCGTTTCTGTTAAAATTAGGAGATTTGAATTTGAAAAGAGTTTTATCTTTTATCGTTGCTTTTGTGTCTTTCTTGCCCCTGTTTGCGCAGACCGTTAGCGTGGAGGCGAAATTGGATTCAATAGCTATAAGCATTGGTCAGCAGGCTCATTTGTCTGTTTCCGTAACCTCGCCGAAAGGAGCCCATGTCACATTCCCCGTGTTCAAGCGTTCGCAGTATATTGTGCCTGGAGTGGAGGTGCTTGGAGCCTCTGATGCAGATACGACACATATCGACGGGGCTACGACCGTCTCGAAGGTCTATACCCTTACGAGTTTTGATGAGAACCTGTACGCATTGGGTGGGATTAACGTTAAAGTGAATGGGAAAAGCTACAAGTCCAATTCGTTGGCACTTAAAGTTTTGACCGTTGATGTCGATACTTTGCATGCAGATAAGTTCTTCCCTCCGAAGGATGTGCAAGACAATCCATTCTCATGGGCGGAATGGAGTCCGGTGTTTTGGGCAAGTTTCCTTGTCCTTCTGTGCTGTGTTGCAATGTGTTATCTCGTTATACGCCTGAAGCAGAACAAACCCATTATAACTCATATCCGTATTGTCAAGAGAATACCTCCGCACCAAAAGGCTATGAAGGAAATTGACAAGTTGCGCAATGAGCACCTTGCATCGTCAGACGACCAGAAGACTTACTACACGCAACTCACTGATGCTTTGAGACGATACATCAAGGAACGCTTTGGATTCAACGCAATGGAAATGACGAGTGCGGAGATTTTGTACAGTCTTCAGGAATCCGGCGACAAGGCGATGCTCGACGAATTGCGTAACCTTTTCAGAACAGCCGACCTGGTGAAGTTTGCCAAATATTCAACATTGCTCAATGAAAACGACATGAATCTTGTCAATGCTATAAACTTTATAGACCAGACAAAGATAGAGGGGCAGCCCGTTGAGGAGCGGATAGTACCCACATTGAGTGATGACGAAAAGAAGGTTCAGAACAGTCGCATTACGATAAAGACTCTGTTGGTAGTGGTTGGCGTGATTATTATCGCGATGTCTGCCATGATTGTTTACAATCTTTTAATGTTGTTAGAGTAATAGAAGAAGATGGAATTTGCTAATAAAGAATATTTCATTCTGCTCATATTGTTGGTGCCGTATGTCCTATGGTACTTCCTTTATAATAAAAGGAGTGAGCCAACGATGCGTATGAGTGACACTTTTGTGTATAGATATGCCCACAAGAGTTTCAGAATGCATCTGTTACATCTGCCGATGATATTAAGATGTATTGCCTATGTGCTCCTTGTTTGCATCTTGGCACGCCCGCAAACCCGTAACTCTTGGGACAATAAGTCGGTTGAAGGAATAGACATAATGCTTGCTATGGATGTCTCGACATCAATGCTTGCAGAAGATTTGAAGCCAAACCGACTTGATGCTGCCAAGAATGTTGCAGCCGAATTCATAGCTGGCCGCCCTAACGACAACATCGGTCTGACGATATTCGCTGGTGAGAGTTTCACGCAATGTCCTATGACAACCGACCATACTTCGCTTCTTAATATGTTGCAGACCGTAAGAACTGACATTGCTGCGAGAGGTATTATTTCCGACGGTACAGCCATTGGTATGGGACTTGCAAATGCCGTTTCACGCTTGAAAAGCTCCAAAGCAAAAAGCAAGGTGGTCATTCTTTTGACCGACGGAAGCAACAATATGGGCGACATATCGCCTATGACAAGTGCCGAGATAGCAAAAAGCCTTGGCATCCGTGTCTATACAATTGCCGTAGGAACCAATAAAGTCGCACCTTACCCGGTACCGGTGGCAGGAGGCATACAGTATGTTAATATGCCGGTTGAGATTGATACGAAAACCCTTAATGGCATTTCCGAAATAACAAACGGCAATTCCTATCGTGCAACAAACAATCGTAAGCTTGTACAAATATATAAAGACATTGACAAATTGGAAAAGACGAAAATGGATGTGAAGCGTTTCTCCAAACGCTATGAGGCATATCAGCCGTTCGCATTGCTTGCTATTGTTGTGCTTTTGCTTGATATCCTCTTGCGAACCACCTATTTGCGTCGTATTCCCTAAAAAAGAATGTTGAAATGTTCAGATTTGAAAGTCCTGCATACCTTTGGCTCTTGTGGTCAATTCCGGTTTTGGCAATAATTCGTTTTGTCTGTTATAAACTGCGACGGAAGAAACTTTTGCGATTTGGTGAAATGTCGCTTGTGAACCGTCTGATGCCCAATGTGTCGAAAATCCGGCCGTCAGTGAAGTTCTGGCTGTCGGTCGCTGCATTGGCATTGATGATTGTCATGCTGGCAAGACCACAGATGGGCTCAAAGATTTCGCATGAGGAAAGGAACGGAATTGAGACAATCATTGCAATGGATATAAGCAATTCTATGCTTGCTGAAGATGTCGTTCCGTCAAGATTGCAAAAGAGCAAGATGCTTGTAGAGAACCTTGTGGATCATTTTACCAACGACAAAATTGGACTGGTAGTATTTGCCGGCGATGCGTTTGTGCAACTGCCGATAACAACCGATTATGTCTCTGCCAAGATGTTCCTGCAAGACATAAATCCATCGTTGATACAGACGCAGGGCACCGACATTGCCCGTGCAATATCATTGTCAATGAATAGTTTCACCCAACAGAAGGGATTGGGCAAGGCTATCATTCTAATCACAGATGGTGAAGACCATGAGGGTGGGGCGTTGGAAGCCGCAAAAGAAGCCAAGAAGAAAGGTATCAATGTCTTTATTCTTGGCGTCGGAAGCAGTAATGGAGCTCCGATACCTCTTGGAAACGGCGACTATATGCGCGACAATGCCGGTAATACGGTTATGACGGCGCTGAATGAACAGATGTGTAGGGATGTTGCCAAAGCAGGTAGTGGCACATATATTCATGTTGATAACACAAGTGACGCACAGGAGAAGCTGAACGATGAACTCTCACGACTGCAAAAGGGTGAGACTGACAACGTTGTTTACAGCGAGTATAACGAACAGTTCCAGGCGTTTGCACTATTGGCACTCATTCTGCTGATAATCGAAGCGTGCACATTGGAAGCCCAGAACTCACTTCTTAGGAAAGTGCGCCTGTTTAGGAAAAACAAATGATTGTGATGAGAAAGTATTTATTTATAATCATAATGTCGTTCATTGCCATCTCGTCAATGGCACAGGAAGACAGACAATACATTCGTTCTGGCAATAGATTCTATCGCCAGCAGAACTTTGTAAAGGCCGAGGCTGAATATCGCAAATCCCTTTCCGTGAACGGGGAAAACCCTCAGGCTCTTTACAATCTTGGTTGCGCCCTTATGATGCAGCAGAAGGATTCGGCTGCCATCGTGCAATACCAGAAAGCCGGAAAAGTAGAGAAGTCGCCAAATCGTAAGGCTAAGATATTTCATAACATAGGTGTCGTCTGCCAGAACCATAAGATGTATGGTGATGCGATAGAGGCATACAAGGAGAGTTTGCGTAACAATCCGAATGACAACGAGACCCGTTATAACTTGGCTCTCTGCAAACGTTTGAACAAGAACAACCAGCAGCAGAACAAGAACGACCAGAACAAGCAGAACAAACAGAACGATAAAAACAAAGACAAGAACAAGAAAGAAGAACAGAATAAAAAAGACAATCAGAAGAAAGACAAGCAAGAGCAGCAGAAACAGATGAGTAAAGACAACGCAGAACAGTTGTTGAACGCTGCCATGCAAAATGAAAAAGCGACCCAGCAAAGGGTAAAAGATGCAATGAGACAGAACCGTTCGCGAAAGCTGCAAAAGAACTGGTAGTCGTTCTCTTCTCATATTTGATTGTGTTGCAATAGTTTTTTGACCATTATGACAGATAAAAGACTTTACATATTAGGTTTGGTTTGTATGTTGTGCGTGTTGGCGATACATGCACAACACATCACGGTTTCCGCTCCGTCGGAGGTCTCTACGGGTGAGAATTTCAGAATTTCATACACGATTAACGCTCAGAACATAGATGATTTCCGCGCTGCAAGCATTCCCGCAGGGCTTGAAATCATCGCCGGTCCATATACTTCCCAACAGTCGAGTGTTCAGATTGTAAATGGACATACAAGCAGTTTCTCGTCGATAACATTTACATATACTCTTTACGCAGAGAAGGCCGGCAACTATACTATAGGTGGGGCGCATGCCCGTGTAGCAGGACATAAGCTGGTTTCGCGCCCGATTCACTTGAAGGTGTCTGGTGCTTCCCGCAAGAATGGCAATGCAGGTCCCAACATGCATGACGAAGACGGCGGTATGCAGATGCGTGATGCAGGGACAAGAATCACTGGCAAAGACCTGTTTGTCAAGGTAAGTGCCAACAAGAAGCGGGTGCATGAGCAGGAACCCATATTGCTTACATACAAAGTCTATACTACGGTCGGGCTGACACAGCTTGATGGAAAAATGCCCGATTTGACCGGTTTCCACACCCAGGAGGTGAAGTTGCCGGCTCAGAAGAGTTTCCATATAGAAAAGGTTAATGGTCATAATTATCGCTGCGTTACATGGAGCCAGTATGTTATGTACCCCCAAATGACGGGCAAACTGTCGATTCCGAGTATTACTTTCAAGGGAATTGTTGTGCAACAGAACCGTTCTGTCGATCCCTTTGAAGCATTCTTCAATGGCGGCTCAGGCTATGTGGAAGTGAAGCGTGATATTGTTGCGCCCGGTTTGACGGTTCAGGTGGATCCGTTGCCAACCAGACCGGCAGACTTTTCCGGCGGTGTCGGCAGATTCACAATTTCGTCCCAAGTCAATCACACAACGGTAAAGGCCGGTACTCCGGTGTCGTTGCGTGTCGTAATTGGCGGAAACGGCAATTTAAAGCTCTTGAAACAGCCCGTCGTGACATTCCCGAAAGATTTCGACAAGTACGACCCCAAGGTTACGGACAAGACAAAGCTTACCGCTAACGGAATAGAAGGAAACATGATTTATGATTTCCTTGTCGTTCCGCGCAATCAGGGAACTTATGAAATTCCGCCTGTATCGTTCGTGTATTATGACACGGCGAGTGAAGGTTACAAGACCATAAAGACATCGCCAATCACTTTGACGGTATTGAAAGGCGACGGCAAATCAAGTTCTGTTGATGATTATTCGGAAGCGAAACCCGAAGATATTCTACCCTTGAAACTGGGAACAAAAATCACATCATACAGTGGTGACATCCTGTTTGGTTCCGCTTCGTATTGGGTATATCTGTTATTGCCGTTTGTCGTGTTTGTCGTTTTGCTTGTAATCTTCCGCAAACGGGCAATGGAAAACGCCAATATCGTTAAGAAGAAAGGCAAGAAAGCCAACAAGATTGCCACAAAGCGTCTGCGCATAGCTTATCGTCTTATGCAGGAAGGCAAACAGTCCGACTTCTACGATGAGGTACTTCGTGCGTTGTGGGGCTATGTCGGCGACAAGTTGAACATCCCCGTAGAGAAACTCTCACGCGAGAATATCAGTGAAAAGCTCACTGAACGCGACATTGATGCAAACACAATTGAAAGATTCATCAGTGCGTTGGATGAGTGTGAATTTGAGCGTTACGCACCGGGCGATGCTGCGGGAAATATGAATAAGACATACGAATCGGCTATGGTTGCAATTATGGAGATTGAAGGTTCGCTGAAATCAAGGAAGGCAAGAGCCAAGGCTCCGATGGCCTTGATACTGTTTATGCTGATGATGCCGCTCTCGTCGTTTGCAATAACAAAGGCAAACGCCGATGCAGAATACCAGAAAGGCAACTATCAGCAGGCGATAATCGACTATAAGGAGTTGATAGAGACGACAAAGAGTCCGGAACTTTATTACAATTTGGGCAATGCCTATTACCGTTGTGGCAACATCACTCAGGCCATCATCGCATACGAAAGGGCTCAGAAACTGTCGCCAGGCGACCGTGACATAAGGTTTAACCTGCAGTTCGTGCAAAGCAAGACGATAGATAAAATCACCCCGACCGAGCAGATGTTCTTTGTCACATGGTATCAGGCGTTGGTTAATCTGACAAGTGTTGATGGTTGGGCGAAGACGGCAATATGCTCCATGATAATGGCATTGGTGCTTATGCTTCTGTACCTGTTCTGTCCGAAGGACATTGTCAAGAGGGTGGGTTTCTACGGGGCGATATGCCTGTTCGCACTGTTGGTGGTAAGCAATGTCTTCGCCTACCAGCAGAAGAAGATACTCCAGAGCCGTAATTCGGCAATTGTGACGGCACCCTCTGTCACAGTCAAGAACAGTCCGGCGGACAGTGGAACCGATGTCTTTGTCATACATGAGGGTACTCATGTGGACATAACAGACAAAACCATAAAGAACTGGTGTGCCATCAAGATTGCAGACGGTCGCGAAGGATGGATAAGAACATCGCATATTGAAGAAATATAGAGAGAATGGACATACAATCATTATTGGAATATGACAGAAACCTGCTGTTGTTTTTCAACGACAGCAACAACCTGTTTGCCGACCATTGGATTACAATTCTCACATCCGGTTTTACATGGATTCCGTTATACATCTCATTGCTTCTGCTTGTAGTGAAAAACAATGAGACAGTGTCGCAGATTCTGCTTATCATCGGGTGTTCCTTCCTGTGTGTGTTGTTTGCCGACGGTTTGGCTGACTATATAGCGAAGCCATTCGTCGGACGCTGGCGGCCATGCAACGACCCCGTGTTCAGCGATGCGGTGCGCGTTGTAAACGGTTACCGTGGCACCGACTACGGATTCTTTTCCGCTCATGCTGCCAATACGTTTTCCATAGCAGTGTTCTTCTGCTGGCTTGTGAAAAGCCGGGTGTTAAGCGTCGCTCTTGTCGTGTGGTCGCTTGCCAACTGCTACACACGGATGTATCTCGGCCTGCATTATCCGGGCGACATAATCACCGGACTCGCATGGGGTGCAGTCGTTGGCACGGGTGTCTATTTCCTGTATTTGAGGATTTTCAGAAAAATATCGCCTAAGAACAATTTCGTTTCTTCACAATACACATCGTCAGGATACAGTCTGGCCGATGTCGATATGGTATTGCTCGTTCTGGTACTGACCGTTCTTTATAGCATTATCAGGGCGTTGTATGTTTTTTAACAAGAAATTAATATGGAAACAAAACATATAAAAATCAACGATTATAATTACGCTCTCCCCGACGAGCGTATCGCCAAATTCCCCATTGTACAGCGCGACCACAGCAAGCTGCTTGTCTATCGCCACGGGGATGTCAGCGAAGATGTTTTCTACAACATCACAAACTACCTGCCTGCCGGAGCCTTGATGGTGTTCAATAATACCAAGGTGATACAGGCACGCCTTCATTTCCGCAAGACAACAGGGGCGCTCATAGAGGTTTTTCTGCTTGAGCCACATTGTCCCGCCGACTATGAACAGATGTTCCAGACAACATCAAAGTGCTCATGGATTTGCATGATTGGCAATCTCAAGAAGTGGAAGGAGGGAAGTCTTGGCCGGACTTTCGAGGTGAAGGGCAACCGTCTGACTCTTTCTGCCAAAAGAATTCAAGATGCAGGTGGAAGCTATGTCGTGGAATTTTCGTGGGACAATGCCGACGTTTCTTTTGCGGAGATATTGGATGTTGCGGGCGAACTGCCCATTCCGCCATACTTGAACAGAGAGACACAGGAAAGCGACAAGACTACATACCAGACCGTTTATTCCAAAATCAAAGGCTCTGTTGCCGCCCCTACGGCAGGACTTCATTTCACAAACGATGTGCTCACCAAATTGGACTCGCATGGAATCGACCGTGAGGAGCTCACACTTCATGTCGGGGCAGGAACTTTCAAACCTGTCAAGTCGGAAGAAATTGAAGGCCACGAGATGCACACGGAGTATATATGCGTAAAGCGGCAGACCCTGGAAAAGCTGCTTGCTCACAACGCAAGTGCCATCGCTGTTGGCACCACCAGCGTGCGTACGCTTGAAAGTCTTTATTATATAGGTGTGAAACTTGAAAAGGGTCTCGACCTTTCGGAAAGCGAATTGCATGTGAACCAATGGGAACCATACGACAATGCCGACGGAGCACTTGCCGTTTCGCCGGAGAAAGCCATTTCCAACATCATTGCCTATCTTGACCATAACGGATTGAACGCCTTGCATACAAGCACGCAAATCATAATAGCACCGGGCTACGAATATAAAATCGTCAAGATGCTTGTGACGAACTTCCATCAGCCGCAAAGCACCCTTCTGCTTTTGGTGAGTGCTTTCTTGCATGGCGACTGGCGAAAAGTCTATGACTATGCACTTTCGCACGATTTCAGATTCTTGAGTTATGGCGACAGCTCGCTTCTGATACCATAATGGCTTGCTAAACCACTGTAACAGAGTTGGATATTGGAGTGGAACGTGAATGGCTTGTAAATCGGATTTCCCGGTTTTGAAAACAAGCCTTGTTTGCTCTTCAAAGAAGCCTTGTTTACACTGTAAAGAAGCCTTCTTTGCAATGCAAACAAGCCTTCTTTTGAAATGAAGGGTTTTGGTGTTGTCGGTCTGACTCATAAATATGAATTTAAAAACGAATTGAAACAATGAAAATAGGCGATAGAGTTAAGTTTCTCAGCGAAACCGGCGGCGGACGCATAGCCGGCTTTCAGGGTAAAAATATAGCATTGGTTGAAGATGAAGATGGATTCCAAATTCCTACGCCATTGTCCGACTTGGTATTGTCTTCAAGTTCTGATGAATACCACACGACAAAGCCGACCGCTTCTGCCAAGCAGCAGAACTCGGCGGAGGAAGCTGACTTTGATTTCCATAAGTCAGTGAAGGCTAAAATCAATGCTTTTGAGAACGAAGATGAGGTGATGGAGGAATCAGACCCTTCGGACAAGGAAGTGACATTCGTCCGGCCGGTGGAGGAGCGCAAGGGAGGCAATGTGCTGAATGCGTATCTGGCTTTCGTTCCGGAAGACAGCCGTACCCTTTCTACGACAAATTTCCTTTGCTATATTGTCAATGACAGCAATTATTACCTTCGCTATTCCTATCTGACAGTGAACGGACAACAGTATGCCCTTCGTTCCGAAGGGGAGATAGAGCCGAATACGAAACTCTTTATTGAAGAATTCGGATATGAGCAGCTCAATATGTTCGATAAAGTCGGCATTCAGATGTTCGCTTACAAACGTGATAAGGAATTCGTGAAGAAGCCGGTTGTTGATGTGCAGCTGAAAATAGACAAGGTAAAGTTCTACAAACTCCATTCGTTCAGGGAAAACGACTTCTTTGAACAGCCGGCGTTGTTATATACTATTGTCGAGAACGATGCGCAGAAGTCGGAGCTATGTGTCGATGCCGACACCCTTGCAGAAGGTATGCTTGCGCACAATGCCGACAAAGGCACGGCATCAAATACGGGCGTGTCCGGCCGTTCGGCAGACGATTCGTATGTGAGACGCTATGCCGACGGGAAGAAAGGCAATCCGTTCGTGAGCAGGGAGAAGGGCGATGTGCAGGTCGTGGACCTGCATGCCGATGCCATTCTTGAAACGACAGCCGGAATGAGTCATGTTGATATTTTGAACTATCAGCTTGATGTCTTCCGCAAGACATTGGAGGAAAACAAAGGATGCAAAGGCAAGAAAATTGTCTTCATACACGGCAAGGGCGAAGGTGTGTTGCGTAACGCCGTCGTCAATGAGTTGCGCTATCGGTATAAAAAATACAAATATCAGGACGCTTCTTTCCAGGAATATGGTTATGGAGCGACTCAAGTGACAATCTATTAAACTGAAAATATGGAAAAAGGTTTTATTACAGTGGCTTCGGCAGTACCAGCTGTGAAAGTGGCTGACACTGAATTCAATGTAAAAGAAGCAGAAAGACTTATAGAACAGGCGGAAAAGAGTGGGGTGGAGATAATCGTTTTCCCTGAACTTTCCGTTACGGGGTATTCCTGCCAAGACCTGTTTGCCCAACAGATTCTTTTGGATGGTGCTGAAAAAGCTGTCAGACATCTGCTCTCCTTCACTAAGGATTTGGGGATAACATGCATTGTCGGTGCTCCCGTTGTGGTAGGAACCCAGCTTTACAACTGTGCCGTTGTCATACAGAAAGGCCGTATTTCAGGCATAGTTCCAAAGACATATCTGCCCAATTACTCCGAGTTTTACGAGATGCGGTGGTTCGCCTCGTCGTTAGAACTCAAACCTGCGGAGATAGAGTTTGCCGGCAACACAATAAAGATTACTCCCGCCATGCAGCTGTTCCAGACGGCTGATGGCGTGAAGTTCGGTATAGAGATTTGCGAAGACATCTGGTCGCCGGTGCCGTGCAGCAACCAATTGGCTTTGGCTGGTGCCGACATCATATTCAATCTTTCGGCAAGCGACGAATTTATCGGCAAACATGCTTACTTGAAGCGACTCCTGTCGCAGCAGAGCGCACGCCTTATTGCAGGCTATGTGTATAGCTGTTGCGGTTTTGGCGAGAGCACTCAGGATGTAGTCTATGCCGGTAATGCACTCATTTATGAAAACGGAACGCTGTTGGCGGAGTCAAAGCGTTTCCAGATAGAGCCGCAGCTGATAGTAAGTCAGATTGATGTTGAGTGTCTGAGGGCAGAGCGTCGCAAGAACACAACGTTTGCCACAGTCCAGGGTAAGGTCGATGCTGAAGTCATTCTGTTGGACAAGGTGAAGCAAGGCGATTTTCATTTAATACGGGATATAGACCCAAGCCCCTTCATCCCGAAGGGCGTTGATATGCGCGAATGCTGCAATGATATATTCTCAATACAGGTATGCGGACTTGCAAAACGGTTGGTACATACCAATTGCAGCAATGTCGTCATAGGCATCAGCGGTGGTCTTGACTCCACTCTTGCGCTGTTGGTGTGCGTTGCGACATTCGATAAACTGAAGCTTAACCGTAAGGGAATTCATGGAGTCACAATGCCCGGATTCGGAACAACCGACCGTACATACAACAATGCAATAACACTCATGCAAAGTCTGGGTGTAACCATACATGAGATAAACATAGGGAAGAGCGTCACCCAGCACTTCGAGGACATCGGACACGACATGAGTGTGCATGATGTGACATACGAAAACAGTCAGGCTCGTGAGCGTACGCAGATATTAATGGATTTGAGCAACGAGGTCGGAGGGCTTGTCGTCGGTACGGGCGACTTGAGTGAACTTGCGTTGGGATGGGCCACTTATAATGGAGATCACATGTCTATGTATGGCGTGAACGCAAGTGTTCCAAAGACTCTTATCTATCATGTCGTAAGATATGTTGCTGACAGCGGCGTGGATGAGGTTTCAAGAAACACGTTGCTCGACATCATCGCTACGCCTATAAGCCCGGAACTCATTCCCGCCGACGAGAATGGAAATATCAAGCAAAAGACAGAAGACCTCGTTGGACCTTACGAATTGCACGATTTCTTCCTGTATTATTTCTTGAAATTCGGCTTTACTCCGTCGAAGATTTATATGCTTGCACGGAAAGCTTTCGATGCGACAAAGTATGACGATGATACAATCAAGCATTGGCTCACGACTTTCATGCGTCGCTTCTTCGCACAGCAGTTCAAGCGTTCGTGCCTTCCCGACGGTCCGAAGGTGTTCAGTGTAAGCCTTAGTCCGCGTGGCGACTGGCGCATGCCGTCCGATGCTTCAAGTGCGATATGGATGGCGGAATGCAATAACCTGTAAAGGCTTCGCTATGAAACGGGACGCATTGGAAAAGAAGACGCCAAAGTATCTGAAGTGGATCAGCCCTGAGACTTCCGACGATTTGAAACGCAGAATCTGGGATATACTGGTCACTGAGAAAGCGTATAAGGACAAGTCTTTCTCCGCAAAACTGCTGGCGGAACGACTGAACACCAACACCCGTTATGTGTCTTTGGTGCTGAACACACGCTTTCAGAAGAATTATACCTCCTTTGTCAATGGACTAAGGGTGGAAGAGGCCATGCGTATTCTCGTTGATAGGAAGTATGCGCAATACAGCATTCAGGATATTTCTGATATGGTGGGCTTTTCCTGCCGGCAGTCTTTCTATAATGCGTTTGTGAAAACAAGAGGCATCTCTCCCCAAGAGTACCGGGAGAAATATGGCAGCATGGGTGGAGTTGAGATGTCTTGAACTGATGATTTTAATAAAAAAGATTGAAGAACAATGACGAATGAATTTGAATATTGCGGTGAGAAATTTGCGGATTTGCAGATTCTAAGATATTGTGTTCAAGGGTTTGAGCAGCTGTCGTTAAAGCAAAAGTTATACATATATTATCTGGCCAAGGCGACACTTTGTGGTCGCGATATTACAACCGACCAGTTCGGAAAGTACAACCTGCGCATAAGGAAAGTTCTTGAAGCCATATATTGCAACTATTCGGGCAATCGGGAAGACAAGAACTTTGAGGCTCTTGTCGTGTATTTGAAGCGGGTATGGTTCTCAAACGGCATTTATCATCATTATGGTTGCGACAAATTTCAGCCTGGCTTCTCAAAAGAATCTTTCATCGGCATGGTGGACAGCATTAGTGAAAATCTGTTGCCTTTGCGTGATGGGGAGACTGTTGAAGACTTGTGCAAAGAGCTTGTCCCCGTGATTTTTGATGCAGATGTCCTTCCTATGCGCGTCAATAAGAAGGAGGGCGAAGACCTTGTGCAGACATCCGCCTGCAATTACTACGACTCTCTTACTCAAAACGAGGTGGAAGCGTACTACGATTCGATGCGCAATCCCGACAATCCGACACCTGTTTCCTACGGTTTGAACACCACTTTGATAAAGGACAAAGCCGGAATCCATGAAGAGGCGTGGACTTCTGAAAGCAAATATGGTGATGCTATAAAGAAAATCATATTCTGGTTGGAAAAGGCTTGTGAGGTGACTGAAAACGAACAGCAGCAGAAAGTAATCGGACTCCTTATAGAATATTACCGTAAAGGGGATTTGAAGGTGTTTGATGAATATTCTGTCGAATGGCTCAAGGAGCAGTCTGGACAGGTCGATTTCATCAATGGATTTATCGAAGTTTACGGCGATCCGCTTGGCATCAAGGGTTCATGGGAGGGAATTGTCACATACAAGGATTTGGAAGCAACGAAGCGAACGCGGACAATAAGCAGGAATGCGCAGTGGTTTGAAGACAATTCGCCGGTAGATTCAAGATTCAAAAAGGATAAGGTTGTGGGCGTTACAGCCAATGTTGTGTGTACGGCAATGCTTGGAGGCGACGAATATCCGTCGACAGCGATAGGCATAAACCTTCCTAATGCCGACTGGATAAGAGCGGCGCACGGTTCAAAGAGCATCACGATTGCCAATTTGACTCATGCTTATAACATGGCTTCCAAAGGCAATGGCTTTTTGCAGGAGTTTGTCGTTGATGCTGCAACGATGTCGCTTATTGACAAGTATGGTGACATTTGCGATGATCTGCATACTGATTTGCACGAATGTCTTGGACATGGCAGTGGCAGGTTGTTGCCGACGACAAGTCCTGACGCACTCAAATCATACAGTGATACGATAGAGGAAGCGCGTGCCGATTTGTTCGGACTTTACTATATTGCCGACCCGAAATTGCAGGAACTCGGACTTGTTCCTGACGAGGATGCTTACAAGTCGCAATATTACACTTATATGATGAATGGTTTGATGACCCAGCTCACACGCATAAAGCCCGGAAATCAGATACAAGAAGCGCACATGCGCAACCGTTCACTCATAGCGCATTGGGTTCTTGAACATTATCCGGAAGCAGTGTCGTTGGAGATGGTTGAAGGTAAGACATATACCGTAATTCATGATTATCAGCTCCTTAGAAAAGCGTTTGCCCGTCTGCTTGCAGAGATACAACGCATAAAGAGTGAGGGTGATCTGGATGCTGCAAAATCTATTGTAGAACGCTATGGCATAAAGGTTGATTCGGTGTTGCATGAGGAAGTACTTGAAAGATATGCAAGACTGGACATCGCTCCGTATAAGGGTTTCCTTAATCCGAAAATGGAATTGGAGACTGATGAAACGGGTAATGTCGTGGATGTAAAGCTTGATTATTCGGAAACTTATGAACAACAGATGTTGCGCTATTCGGAGGAATATTCTTTTCTATGATTGATTCGAATATAATCTCCAAGCACAGTTGTCTGTAAACAACAAAAAGAATGACACAAACAGAAGAAAAGCTCAGGAAGATCAAACGCAGCTTCCGCCTATATATGAATGGGGAAGTCTCACGTTCATTGCGTGATAAAGGGTTGGATTATCATATTATTTGGGGCGTTTCCAATAACCATCTGAGGATGATGGCGACTGAATATGGTGAGGATTTCGAACTTGCCACTGCATTATGGAAAGAGAACATCCGCGAATGCCGTATCCTTGCAACCATGATTATGCCTCCGCAGCAGGTGGACAAAACCCTTGCAGAGGCGTGGATGGATTCTGTAAAAACAACGGAAGAAGCTGAATTGTGTGCTTTTTACCTGTTCAGAAAACTCCCTTTCGCACTTGCCTTGTCCGTAGAATGGCTTGGCAATGGCAGCGAACTGCATCGTATCTGCTCATACAACATCCTTAGCCGGATGCTGCCGCAGATGCCTTGTTGTGACGAAGGGACAACCGATGCCGTTGCAAAAGCACTGAATAGCGATTTGGCTTCCACTAAAACAGGGCTGCGACATGCTGCCTACAACTGTTTGCTGCACTTCATTGAAGTCGATTCAAAATGCAAGAAAATAGGTGAGGAAATCATCAGTCGTTTTGAAAATGAAACTCTCTGATGATGCCTGTTTCTGCATTCACAGCGCTGTCATGCGACAAAGTATGCAGGAACGAAACGCATTAAGGGTTAAAATATATTAAAGATAGACTACACGCACAAACTACTATAAATGGAATTAGTAAATTTGCATGATGTAAGGGAGACCGTAAAGGGAATTCTGACGAACTACCTTGAGACAAACAAATGCCGCAAAACGCCAGAGCGTTATGCCATTTTGGATGCCATTTACAACATAGGCGGTTATTTCACAATGGATGAACTCATTGCGAAGCTGACAGAAATGAATTTTCCTGTCAGCAGAGCTACGCTCTATAATGCCATGCGTCTCTTTATCGAGTTGCGGTTGGTTGTAAGGCATCGCTTTCAGACTGGAACAAAATATGAGGCTTGTTATGCGAGCAGCAATCATTGTCATCTGATTTGTACGATTTGTGGAAAAGTCATAGATTCAGATATTCCGGAAATAAGCAAGGCTTTGTCTGATGCAAAGATACGGCGCTTTCGCAAGGATTGCTATTCCTTGTATGTCTATGGTATATGTGTATCATGTCAAAACAGACTGAAACGCAACAGGAAAACATCGAATAAAGAAATATTAAACAATAAGAACAAATGAATACAGGAAAAGTGGATGTCCTGCTTGGCTTGCAGTGGGGCGACGAAGGAAAAGGTAAGGTCGTAGATGTGCTTACTCCTAAATATGATGTTATCGCACGTTTCCAGGGTGGTCCTAATGCTGGCCATACGTTGGAATTTGAGGGAGAAAAGTATGTTCTTCGCAGCATTCCGTCTGGTATTTTTCAGGGAGGAAAGGTAAATATCATTGGTAATGGTGTTGTCCTCGCTCCCGACCTGTTCATGAACGAAGCCAAAGATTTGGAAAAGAGTGGACATGATCTTAAGAGCAGACTCCATATTTCCAAGAAGGCACACCTTATAATGCCTACCCATCGTGTGCTTGATGCTGCCATAGAAGCATCGAAAGGCAAAAACAAAGTTGGTACTACCGGTAAAGGTATCGGCCCAACCTACACTGACAAGGTGAGTCGTAACGGTCTCCGTGTAGGTGATATTCTTGATAATTTCGAAGAGAAGTATGCGGCTCACAAGGCTGCCCACCTCAAGCAGATTGCTGCCTATGGCTATACGGATTTTGATATAACGGAGGTAGAGAAGACATGGATGGAAGGTATCGAATACCTTAAGCAATTCCAGATTGTCGATAGCGAGCATGAAATCAACAAGGTCTTGCGCTCAGGAAAGAACATTCTCTGCGAAGGAGCACAGGGTACAATGCTTGATGTCGATTTCGGTTCTTATCCTTTTGTTACTTCAAGCAATACCATTTGTGCCGGTGCCTGCATCGGACTTGGCATTGGCCCTAACCGTATCGGCAATGTCTATGGCATTATGAAGGCATATTGCACACGAGTAGGAGCAGGTCCGTTCCCGACGGAACTGTTTGATGAAACAGGTGCAAAGATACGCGATTTGGGACACGAATACGGTGCTGTTACCGGTCGTGAACGCCGTTGCGGATGGTGTGACCTCGTTCAACTCAAATATTCCGTCATGATAAACGGAGTGACAGAACTCATCATGATGAAGAGTGATGTGCTTGACGGTTTCCCGACCGTAAAGGCTTGTGTCGCATACAAGTTGAAGAACGGCGAACTGACAACCGATCTTCCTTATGAGATTGACGATGTAGAACCGGTATATAAGGAGTTCAAGGGGTGGAATACGGATATGACTACGTTCACATCGGAAAGCCAGTTCCCACAGGAATTCAAGGACTATGTAGCCTTCCTTGAGGAATATCTTGAGACTCCTATCCGTATTATTTCCATCGGACCGGACCGCGCTCAGACAATAGTTCGTAAATAAATTAGATATTTGGTGCTTTTAAATCATGAAATCACAGCTTTAAAAGAAGCCGGAATCCGACTTCTTCAGAGTATGGTTTCTTGATTTAAAAGCACTTTTTTGTTATAGAACAAACAGAAGAAAAACATTATGGCAAAACCAAGCATACCAAAGGGGACGCGTGATTTCTCGCCTATTGAAATGGCGAAACGCAACTATATCTTCAATACAATCCGAGAAGTCTATGCCCTTTACGGTTTTCAACAGATAGAGACACCGGCAATGGAAACATTGCAGACCCTTATGGGGAAATACGGTGAAGAGGGCGACAAACTGCTTTTCAAGGTCCTCAATTCCGGAGATTTCATTGGAAAGGTGACTGATGAAGAACTTAACGAACGCAATTCGTTGCATCTTGCATCGCGTTTGTGTGAAAAGGGATTGCGCTACGACCTCACCGTTCCATTTGCACGCTATGTTGTCATGCACAGGGAGGAACTTCAGTTGCCGTTCAAGAGGTATCAGATACAGCCGGTCTGGCGTGCAGACCGTCCGCAAAAAGGCCGTTATCGCGAGTTCTATCAGTGTGACGCCGATGTCGTAGGCTCTGATTCGTTGCTCAACGAAGTGGAGCTGATGCAGATTATCGACACTGTTTTCACCCGTTTCGGCATCCGTGTCGCAATAAAAATCAACAACCGTAAAATCCTTACCGGCATTGCTGAGGTGATAGGGGAGGCAGACAAGATTGTTGATATAACTGTTGCTATCGACAAACTTGACAAGATTGGCATTGACAAGGTGAATGACGAACTTCGTGCAGACGGCATTTCCGAAGAGGCTATACAGAAACTGCAACCGATAATTGCGCTTACCGGCTCGAATGAGGAAAAGCTTGATATTATAAGCAATGTCCTTGCAGAATCGGAAGTCGGACAGAAGGGAGTGGAGGAGACCCGGTTTATTCTCGATGTCCTTAAATCGACGGGCATGAATAATGCAATAGATCTTGACCTCACTCTGGCCCGTGGACTTAATTATTACACCGGAGCCATCTTTGAAGTCAAGGCTCTTGATTATGCTATCGGCAGCATTACGGGTGGCGGACGATACGACAACCTCACCGGAATATTCGGAATGCCGGGATTAAGTGGTGTCGGTATTTCTTTCGGTGCCGACCGTATTTATGACGTACTTAACGGTCTTGACCTTTATCCCAAGGAAGCTGTCAATGGCACCCAGTTGTTGTTTATCAACTTTGGCGAGAAGGAGACGGCGTATTGTCTGCCTGTTCTCGGACTGTGCCGTAGCAAAGGTATTCGTACAGAGATTTTCCCCGACAGCGTGAAGATGAAAAAACAGATGGCTTATGCCAATGCCAAGCATATTCCATACGTTGTCCTTGCCGGCGAGACTGAGATTGCTGAAGGCAAGTTTACTCTTAAGAACATGGAAACAGGAGAACAGACTTTGGTGTCGCCAGAGGCACTTGTCGAGACAGTTCTTGGTTCCAAGTCTCTTTGATATATAGAAAAAACGGTTGGAACTGTAATCGCGGTTTTCCCATGGTTACAGTTCCGGCATTTTATATTTGTTACTACCATTCCTAATTGAAAAACATCATGAAAGAAACGCTATTGCTGCTTTGCGCCTTGTTTGTATTTGCAGGGTGTGAAAAACCTGTTATCGAGGGCGAAGACCAAGGCAATAAAACAGATATTGTATCAAAAGGTGAATTCCGTCTGACATTTAATGCAATGCAGGTGGAGCAGACACCGTTTTATGCTCCTTCTAAGAACGACGGGGCTACACAAAACCTTACCGAAGCATGCAGTCGGATTTCATTTGTTGTCTTCGATGGGGACAAAAAGGTGAGCTCAACCCATCAGACCTCATCGGAGAAATCATTCGGTTCAGTTTCTGTCAATTTAGATAAGGGTACATACACGCTTGTAATTATAGCCCACAACGGTCTGGCAAATCCCACCTTTACGTCTCCATCCAAAATATCCTTCAAAGACAATAAGGTTACTGACACATTCTATTACTGTCAGCAGTTTGTTGTCGATGAACCAAAGAATTATGACATAGTTTTGTCCCGTGCCGTTGCCATGTTTAATCTTGCAATTACGGACACGACACCTTCCGATGTCAAACTCATGAAGTTTTATTACACAGGGGGTAGCAGCACTTTCAATGCGTTGGAAGGTCGTGGTTGTGTTGATTCGCGGCAGACAGAGTTTCGCGAAGTTCCCGCAAGTGCATACAGCGGCGAGTCGTCTTATGAGCTGTTTACGTTTCCCCATAACGATGGCCGTACGCTTAAAATGGATGTTACCGCACTGGACAGTTCTGGTAAGGAGGTCCTGTATCATCAGATTTTTGAGGATGTGCCTGTGACTGTAAATAAAGTCACGCATTACACGGGGTGCTTCTTTGGCGGTGCGGATGCCGGCGGGCACACCAATGTGAGTGTGAAAGTAACCAACAGCTGGCTGCATGAAAACTACAGCTATTAGCGGTTTCTGCGATGGCGCATTACGCTTGATTGACAGATAAAAACGGGGTGTATTCCCAACTAAAACCACCTGCTTTTCAAACAAGGCTTGTTTACACTTCAAATAAGGCTTACTTGGAGTGCAAACAAGTCTTCTTTTGTATGCAAGCAAGCCTTGTTTGAAAAACATATACTTTTGACTGTCATTTCTCCAATATCATTTTCATGACATTGGCAGGAGAACGCTTGGCTTCCAGTTCGTTTTTCATGAAATCCATATATGGTGCGGCGTGTTCGAAAAACATATAGTAGCCTTCGCAGAGATAGTTCAATCCCGAATTGCCGTACTTGTCCTTTATGAAGCGGTTCTTCGGACACTCGCCATGACAGGCGAAGGCAAATCTGCATTCTTCGCATTGTTTTGGCAGAAGCTGACGCTTCATTTTTGAGAAATCCTTCTGTTGCTGGGAGTACATCATCTGGGTGATTGTCCGTTCATTTATGTTTCCAAGTCTGTATTCGGGATAGACGAAGTGGTCGCATGAATACACGTCACCATTATACTCCATCACTCCTGCATGGCCGCATTCCTTTGCAAGCGAGCATATTCCGGGCGACACCCCCATCCAGTTGGCGAGTGTGGCATCGAACAGCTGTATGAAGTAATTGCCGACATCGTTCCTCACCCATTCGTCGAAAATGGCGCACAGGAACTCACCCCATTGCTTTGCCGTAATGGAAAAGTCGGTGATGTCGCCGCCCTCCTGCATTCCTGGCGCGAGTGTCAGACCGTCGGTTCTGGCAATTGTGCGTTCGACGATAGGGGCAAACTGAATGTAATGGCAGTCGATGTCTTTGAAGAACTGGTAGAATTCATGCGGATTTTCAACATTATACTCATTCACGACAGCCATCGCATTCCATTCCACTCCATATTTGTTCAGCAAGCCTATTCCTTTCATCACTTGTCTGAAAGTCGGGCGGTTGGTTGCTGTTTTCCGGTATTTGTCATGATATTCCTGCGGGCCGTCGATTGAAACGCCGACAAGAAAATTGTTTTCGCGGAAGAATCTGCACCATTCGTCGGTGAGAAGCGTGCCATTTGTCTGAATGCAGTTGTCGATATGTCGTCCCCTGGCGTATGTCCGTTGCATTTGCAAAGCCCGTTGGTAAAACGAAATGGGGCGCATGAGTGTTTCGCCTCCATGCCATGAGAACAGGATGTTCGGGGTGGTTTGTGCTTCAATGTATTCCTTTGTGAACTTCTCAAGCAGTGCGTCGCTCATGACATGGTTGCTGTCATGCTTGTATAATTTGCCCTTCTCAATGTAATAGCAGTATTTACACCGCAGATTGCATAAGCTTCCCGCAGGTTTCAGCATTACATATAAAGGGTGGCTGAAAGCATTATAAGTTGTTGCCATATATTATTTTCGTTTTGTCAGTACGGATTATGTTCTGTTGTAATGATATTGCAAAGTTATGCTTTTTTGATGAATGTGCTGTATTGACGCTGTGGTAAATTACCGAAAGATAGTGATTCTTGGTAGATTTGTCGGAATAAATTGTCTATTTAAGAAAATAAATCTTAACTTTGCACTCTCTTAATTAACTCTATTTATTAAAGTATAAGCATCTTATGGTTTTACAGAATCTGCAAAACGATTTCAAAGGGTCTAATTGGAAACATGAAATCGATGTTCGTGACTTTATTCAAGCAAATTATGAGCCTTACTATGGCGATGAATCATTTCTTGCTGATGCAACGGATAAGACAAAATACCTGTGGAATATCCTCTCATCCATGTTTGAGGTTGAACGCGAGAATGGTGTTTACGATGCCGAGACAAAATTGCCGCAAAGTATTGATACTTACGGCGCCGGATATATTGATAAGGAAAGTGAAGTAATTGTCGGCATTCAGACCGATGTGCCATTGAAGCGTGGTATATTCCCCAAGGGCGGTATCCGTATGGTGGAAAAAGCTCTTAGTTCCTACGGATACAAGCTTGATCCCGCTACGAAGACTATTTTCACAAAGTATCGCAAAACCCATAATGAGGGTGTCTTCTCGGCTTACAATGAAGACATAAAGGCTGCACGCCACGCCCATATTATTACCGGACTTCCTGACGCTTATGGCCGTGGAAGAATCATTGGCGACTATCGTCGTATTGCTCTTTACGGTACGGCAAACCTTATTGAAGAAAAGAAACGCTACTTCAAACGAATTGACATTCAGGAATTTACTGAAGAAATAGTGCGTCAGCGCGAGGAAATTTCAGAACAGATTCAGGCTTTGAAGCAGTTTGAGCGTATGTGCTCGGAATACGGTTTCGATGTTTCAAAACCAGCAACCAATGCCCATGAGGCAGTTCAGTGGACATATTTTGGTTACCTTGGCGCAGTGAAGGACCAGGACGGTGCCGCTATGTCACTTGGTCGTGTATGTGCATTCTTGGATATTTATATCCAGCGCGACTTGAAACTTGGTGTTCTTACGGAGCAGGAAGCACAGGAAATGATAGACCAGATGATAATGAAATTGCGCATCGTGCGTTTCCTGCGTACTCCCGAATACAACGATCTTTTCTCTGGCGACCCGATATGGGCGACTGCATCCATCGGTGGAATGGGCATTGACGGACGCTCGATGGTGACAAAGACCGATTACCGATTCCTGCACACTCTTTATAATATGGGACCGTCTCCGGAACCAAACTTGACTGTGCTTTGGAGCGAACGCTTGCCCAAACCATGGAAAAAGTATTGTGCAAAGGTTAGTATTGATACGAGTGCCATACAGTATGAGAACGACGACCTCATGCGTGCAGACCTTGGCGACGATTACGGCATCGCATGTTGCGTGAGCCCAATGAAGATAGGCAAGCAGATGCAATTCTTCGGGGCGCGCGCAAATCTTGCCAAGTGCATGCTCTATGCAATCAATGGTGGTAGAGACGAAATGTCGGGCGAACAGATAGCACCGCAATTTGCGCCTATTACCGGCGATTACCTCACATACGAGGAGTTCATGCCCAAGTTCGAGCAGATGATGCGTTGGCTCGCCAAGACCTACGTCAATGCATTGAAGATAATTCACTACATGCATGACAAATACGATTATGAGGCGTTCGAAATGTCGCTGCATGATGGTGATGTGGAGCGTACACGCGCTACAGGTATCGCAGGACTTTCCATCGTTACCGACTCCATTGCTGCAATGAAGCATTGCAAAATACGCATCGAACGCGATGAAAGCGGTCTTGCTGTAGGTTATAGGATTGAGGAAGGGGAGTACACTCCGTTTGGAAACAATTGTGACGAAACTGACAGAATCTCGGTTGAAATCACGGAAAAATTCATGGAATATCTGCGTCAGCACAGAACATATCGTGATGCCATACCAACCCAGAGTATATTGACGATTACTTCAAATGTGGTTTATGGACGCAACACAGGTGCTACTCCTGACGGTAGAGAGAAGGGCGTTCCGTTTGCTCCCGGTGCCAACCCGATGAATGCACGCGATGTCAAGGGCGCTGTTGCAGCGTTGGCGTCAGTTGCAAAGTTGCCTTTCCAGCATTCACGCGATGGTATTTCCTATACCTTTGCCATAGCTCCGTCTGCCCTTGGCAAGACAGAGGAGATGCGTTCGGACAATCTTGTTTCGTTGCTTGATGGATATTTCACCCCGACAGGAGGACAACATATCAATGTAAATGTGTTCGACAGGAACTTGCTTCTTGATGCAATGGAACATCCCGAAAAGTATCCGCAGCTCACAATTCGTGTAAGCGGATATGCGGTGAACTTCGTAAAACTTACGAGAGAGCAGCAGCTTGATGTGCTTTCACGCACGATAAATCAGGGAATGTAACAATAATGACATAAAAAATATTGCGCTTAATGATGAACTTGGTTCTGTCATTAAGCGCAATTTTCGTTTTTATATCGGTTTCAATCTCTATTTGTAAAGATACCTCTTGATGCTCTTCTTAGGTGTCTTTTCAAATTCTTCCTTCTGGATTTCTATTGCAGACAACTTGCAATATACCGGCATTTCTGCATTGAGAGCCTGTCGGTTCTGCTCCATAATGTTGTTAAGGTCTTCTTCAGAGAAGCGCATGGCTTCCACTTCGTCATAATCCGGATGCACTATTCCTACAAGCTTTTCACCGCGTTGCACGACAACGCACTCGTTTACAACAGCCATGGAGTTAAGCTTGTCTTCAATTTCCTCTGGATAAATGTTCTGACCATTGGCTCCAAGAAGCATATTCTTTGAACGGCCTTTGATGAATACATTTCCGTTCGAGTCCATTGTACCAAGGTCTCCGGTATGATACCAGCCGTCCTTGTCCAATGTTTGGCTTGTGGCTTCCTCGTTCTTGTAATATCCAAGCATTACGTTCAAGCCGCGGGCAAGGATTTCTCCTGGCACGTTTTCCGGGTCTTTGCTGTCAATTTTTACTTCCATGTGGATTACGGCACGGCCGCATGAACCCGGCATGAAGTCGTTATGGTCGGCATAACATATAATAGGAGCGCATTCTGTGGCTCCATAACCCACTGTATATGGGAAATCAATGCGTTTGAGGAATGACTCCACCTCCTGGTTAAACGCCGCACCACCGATGATTATCTCATAGAAATTACCACCGAATGCGTTCTCAACCTGTTCGCGAATCTTTTGGTTTACCTTCTTGCTTACAAGCGGCATATTCAGGAGAAGGCGCATCTTGTTGTTCTGAATCTTCGGGAAAACCCTCTTGCGGATGATCTTTTCAATGACAAGAGGAACCGCGATAATGATAGCCGGCTTCACTTCGGCGAATGCCTTTGCTATGATGGCAGGGCTTGGTACGCGTGTAAGATAAAAGACATGGCATCCGTGCAAGAACTCGAAGAGGAATTCAAATGACATTCCATACATGTGAGCCATTGGCAGAATGCTGATGATATTTGACTGCGGCTTCACGGCATCACTCATTACATGCTTTGCAAAGTCATAGTTGCTCCACAGCGCACGGTATGGAATCATGACTCCTTTTGAGAATCCAGTTGTGCCACTTGTGTAGTTGATAAGCGCCAGTTCGTCAGGATTTTGCTCCTTATAGTATTGCACATGCTCCTTTCTGAAGTATTTGGGATACTTCTTACCGAACATTTCATTAAGATGTTCACGGGCATAAGTGAGACTGTCTGTGCGTGAAATGAGAAGTGAATAATCTGGAATATAAATGATTCCTTCAAGATCCGGCATCTTTGTGGCATCGATAATGGTGGCGACATAGTCGCCGACAAACAGGAGTTTGGCTTCACTGTGATTGACAATATTGTGAATCTGGTCAGCGGTAAATTCGTGAAGAATGGGGACAGCTACTGCTCCATAAGTCAATGTCGCAAGGAATGCGACGGCCCAACTTGCACTGTTGCGACCGCATAATGCAACCTTATCGCCCTTTTGCAATCCGCTGTTTTCAAACAATATGTGGAGCTTCTCTATTTTGCGTGCCACATCATGATATTGCAATGTTGCACCCTTGAAGTCGGTAAGAGCATCGTCTTGCCAATTCTTTATAATGCTCTTTTCTATCAGTGAATTGAAACTTGGTATTTCCATCTTTCTTTATTTTAGATTTGCCACATGCTTATCGGCGAGCATGGTTTGCGCCAGAGTTTGTTATGTAGGTTTATTTCCTGTTACAGACAATTTGTCTTGATGATTTGCACTTAACATGCAGAATCTTGGTATAAATATCTTTTAATACTTTTCTTTGCTGTCTTCTGGAATTCTTCCGGATGTATTTGGACAGCTGCAATCCTGCTATATGCGGGCAACTCCTTGTTAAGAGTTGCAATGTTTTCTTCCATTACATTCTGCAAGTCCTCGTCTGTGAAGTCCAATGCCGTGCTTTCTTCAACATCCGGGTGGACTAATGCGACAAGAGTATTTCCCTTTTGCACAATGAGACTTTCGTTAACCAAAGGCATTGAGTTGAGTTTGTTTTCTATTTCCTCTGGATAAATGTTTTGTCCGTTTGCTCCCAAGAGCATATTCTTAATGCGCCCGGTTATGAATATATGTCCATCCGCATTTCTTGTTGCAAGGTCGCCGGTATGAAACCATCCTTCATTATCTATTACTTTTGATGTCGCTTCCTCATTCTTGTAGTAGCCGAGCATCACATTTTCCCCTCGTGTCAGAAGTTCTCCGGGAACAGTTTCCGGGTCGTTGCTGTTTATTTTCACTTCCATATTCTTCACGACGCGTCCGCATGAATGAATCTGATAATCATGGTAGTCGTCGAATGTAATGAGAGGAGCGGTTTCGGTTGTACCGTAAGCAACGGTGAGTGGGAAATGAATGCTGTGCAGCATCCATTCGATATCCTTGTTTATTGGGGCACCGCCGACAATTACTTCGTATGCGTTGCCACCGAATATGTTGAGTGCTTTTTCTTTAATGCGCTGCTTCACCTTCTTGTTTATGACAGGCATATTAAGCAGTAAGCGCATTCTGTTGTTTTGTATTTCCGGGAAGACATGTTTCCTTATCATCTTCTCAACAACCAGTGGCACTGTCACAACAAGTGAAGGCTTGATTTCTGCCATCATTTCTGTAATGAGAGAAAGGGATGGAAGTCGTGTGAGGAAATGGATGTGGCAACCGTTGATAAAGCCAAACAGAAACTCTACAACCAGTCCATACATGTGTGCCATCGGCAAAGTGCTCACAATGTTGCTTCCTGTTTTGGCCTTATCTCCAAGCTTTTCAATGACGCAATCGACATTGCTCTTAATAGCACAATACGGCAACATGACACCTTTCGAACTGCCTGTCGTACCACTTGTGTAGTTGATGACAGCCAGTTCGTTGTCTGAATGTTCATGATAATATTGTATTTGTTCCGCTCTGAAGAACTTTGGATATTTCAAACCGAACATAGCATTAAGATGTTCTCTTGCGTATGACAGCTTTTCCGTCCTTGAATCGATGAGAGAGAAGTCGGGTAGGGATATGATTCCTTGAAGCAACGGCATTGCATCCTTGTCGATTTCCGTTGCAACGAAGTCGCCGACAAAAAGCAATCTGGCTTCTGAATGATTGACAATGTTGTGAATCTGTTCGTGTGTGAACTCGTGTTGTATGGGTACAGCAACAGCCCCATAAGTGAGAACAGCAAGGAACGTGACTGCCCAATGGCAACTGTTCCGCCCGCAAAGTGCAATTTTGTCGCCTTTGACGATGCCACTGCTCTCAAACATGATATGTAGTTTCTCGATCTTTCTTGCGACATCATGGAACTGTAGAGTCACACCTTTATAATCGGTGAGCGCATCTTTGTTCCAGTTGTTTACAATCGTATTTTCTATATATGAGTTAAAATTTGGTGTCTGTCCCATTGCACAATTTTCAATTCTATGTGCAAAGGTAGCACCAAATCTGCGCATTTCCAAATGTTTTGTGCAGTATTTTCAATTAAAGTACGATTTTACTCGTATCTCATCGATTTTGCCGGGTGAATGTGCGAAATCAGATAGCTTGGGCCTACCAATACCACAACACTTACAAGCAGTGTCATAAGGTTCAGCAGAAGCACATAGACGATGTTCAGTTCCACCGGCACCGTACTGATATAATAAGTTGCCGGGTCGAGTTTCACGAGTCCTGTGTATTTCTGCAGTATGACGAGTCCTATACCGACCAAGTCGCCGATAATCAATCCTTTTGCTACAATGAATGTTGCAAACCATAAGAACGTATGCCTGATGGTTCTGTTGCTTGCTCCGAGAGCCTTGAGGATGCCTATCATTGTAGTGCGCTCAAGGATTATGATGAGCAGTCCTGAAATCATGGTGACAACAGCGACGACAGTCATTATGGCAAGAATTATCCAGACATTAAGGTCAAGGAGGTCAAGCCACGAAAATATCTGCGGGTTTATTTCACGAATTGTCTTCGATGTAAACGTGTTTCCGTAACAGTCAAGTGTACGGTTCAGATGCCTTATAAGAAAGTCCTCTGTTAATGAAATCTTTGAATAGTCATTGACAGCGATCTCCGCTCCCGATACTTGGCAACTGTCCCAGCCGTTCAGCCTGCATGCCGTGTAAAGGTCGGTGAAACAGATTGCTTTGTCATATTGTGTCAGATTCGTCTGGTAGATGCCTGCAATGGTGAAACGACGTACCCTTACGCCGTTGTCATCGATGAAGTAAGCGAACAGGCGGTCGCCGCACTTCGTCTGAAGCTTGTCCGCCATTATCTTTGAAATCAGCAGCCGGTTGCTGCTTTTACTGTTCGAGAATGCGGGAATGCTTCCATCTATCATGTTCTGATGTATGAAAGTTGTGTCGTATTCCGCACTGATGCCTTTGAACATGACACCAAGGAAGTCGGTGTCGGTCTTCAATATACCCTGTTTGATTGCAAACTTCTGCACATGCTTCACATTGGGAGCTTTTGACAGAATGCGCATCACGGAGTCGGTGATAGCTATGGGTTGTGTGCCGCTGCCTTGCAGTGTTGTGAATTCTGCCACTTGGATATGGCTTCCGAACCCTACCACCTTGTCACGGATAGAGTGCTTGAATCCCACGACAACACTTACGCTTATTATCATGACCGCCAGTCCTACGGCCACACCAATTGTGGCAATACGGATGGCGGGGCGTGATACCTTGCGCTTGTTGGTATTGTCGGAATAAATGCGTTTTGCGATAAATAGGGGAAAGTTCATTATTCGTCAGTTCTGCCCGGATACTGTTCCAGAGCTTTTCGTAATACAAACAATGCACGTTCGAGTGCTTCTTTCTTCAGGACATAGGCTATACGCACCTGATTTCTGCCTGCGCCGGGAGTAGTGTAGAAACCTGCGGCAGGAGCCATCATCACCGTCTCGCCCTCGTAGCTGAATTCCTCAAGGCACCAGCGGCAGAATTTCTCTGAATCGTCCACAGGAAGTTTGGCTACGGTATAGAATGCGCCCATAGGGATAGGAGAATATACTCCCGGTATGCGGTTGAGTCCGTCGATGAGACATTTGCGGCGTTCCACATATTCATCGTACACGTCACGATAGTATTCTTCGGGTGCATCCAACGACGCTTCCGCCACAATTTGTCCGAGCAGAGGCGGTGACAGGCGCGCCTGACAAAGTTTCATCACGGCAGCGCGTACTTCCTCGTTCTTTGTTATGAGTGCTCCGATGCGTATTCCGCATTCACTGTAGCGTTTGGATACCGAGTCTATCAGTATCACATTCTGCTCAATACCTTCCAAATGACATGCGCTGATGTACGGGGAACCGGTATATATGTATTCGCGATACACTTCGTCGGAGAACAGATACAGGTCGTATTTCTTGACCAGGTCGCGTATCTGGTTCATCTCTCTGCGTGTATATAGGTAGCCTGTAGGGTTGTTGGGGTTGCATATAAGGATGGCACGGGTGTGCTCGTTGATGAGTTCTTCAAACTTCTCGACCTTGGGCAGTGAGAAGCCTTCCTCAATGGTTGTGGCTATCGTGCGGATTTTCGCTCCTGCTGAAATGGCAAAGGCCATGTAGTTGGCATAGGCCGGCTCCGGGATGATGATTTCATCGCCGGGGTTAAGACAAGACATGAATGCAAACAGCACAGCCTCCGAGCCGCCAGCGGTTATGATTATATCGTCGGCCGACACTTGGATGTTGTAACGCTTGTAGTACCCCGCAAGCTTTTCGCGGTAGGATTGTATGCCTTGCGACGGCGAATAGGCCAACACTTTTGTATCGATGTGTTTCAAAGCGTCAAGTCCTACTTGCGGCGTGGGGACATCCGGCTGACCGATATTGAGGTGATATACGTTTACACCACGTTTCTTCGCAGCGACAGCCAATGGTGCCAACTTTCTGATTGGCGACTCAGGCATTTCAATACCTCTAACTGATATTTCTGGCATTTTGTCTTATATTTCAATTTCACATATTAAAATCACAACCTGCTGTTCCGCCTGTTGCAATCCATAATCCTGAATATGGCATCCTGTTACAGAATGCCTGTACACGAAATGTGTTAATGTGTCATTGTCTGACCACATATAGTTTCTATGATATGCAAAGTTACGATAAATCGTGATAAATGCAAAATAAAATGCGGTTTTCTTTACTTGCTATTTTTATTCACAAGTGAAGAAAACCGCATTCCTGTTTTGCTCGAGCCGGCAGTGCTTGTGCCGCCTCCTCTTACGCGCCGGCAGCAGAATTAGAGTTCGTCGCCAGTGAATTGACCGATGAAGAAAATCGCACCGGACGAACGCTCGGAAATGACATACACGAAAGGACGGTCGGCATGGAAGTTCACATGCTTGGGCTCCTCGGGGTCGAATGCCGACATTGTCATTATGCCTGCGGTCACGGCTGCCGCCTTTGTTCCTTTTTCATTGACCTCTATCTTTGCCTTTTGAAGCATCTTGGAAATATGGAAGTTTCCATCGGCAAACTTGCTGAAATCGGCGGTGCCTTTGAATATCGACGGTGCGCCAAGCTTGGCGATAATGTCGTTGAGGGGCATTTTTACCTCAGTGGTAAAGCGTGGCAGCTTCAGATCGACGACACTCTCTTCCGCTTTGAAATACAGGTCGGTAAAAGTTTTTGCGTCAATGTTCTGAAGCATGTCGGAGATTGATTTCCCCTCGTTCGGCAGCATGACAGTCATGAAATAAGCGCCGTTGCCGTATGGAAGTCTTACGGTGGAGTAGGTCTCGTTGGCGGTGTACATGAATCTTCCTTCCTGATGCATCATGCTCACGCGCTTCATGTCGCGTGTGTATCCACGGAATCTTTCTTCTTTTGTCTCCTTGGTGTTGAATTTCTTCTGCCATGTGCCGTTGAAGTAGATGGCGTTCATGATGTATGAAAGGTCGTCGGCATTGGTGTTGTCGATTATGTTGGGAATCATGCCGTCGGTCTGTTTCTTGCACCAGTCGTTTATATGCGTAGCCGCATTGGCTGACGAAAAATCCAGAGCTTCAACCTTGGCGTTGTAGTTTGACTCAACAGCCGAAACGAAATCTTTCTTCAGCTTGCTGTTTCTGTTCACAGCGACATAGTTGGCTATGTTTATTTTTGTTGAATTGTCAAGCGACGACTGCTTTTCTGTCAGTTCCTTGTAAAAGGCGTTGATGTCTTCAACCGACAGTCCGTTTGCTTCCAGGACACGGAGTATTTCCTCCTTGGTGCCACCTCCCGCTCCGTTGGCAAGCATTCCTAAAAGGTATGATGCGCTTAATGGCGATGTCACCTTTGAGTCGAAACCTGACAGGGCGTTGAAAAACTTGAACGCAAAGTCGTTGTTCCTTGTGACATAGTCTCTTTGCTGGTCGGTCAATATCAGGAAATTCTCGTCAAGCACCTCGCTGTCTGGCAGCTTCGACGCATTGCTGTTGTCGCTCAGTTTTTTTGTTGATGAGCATGAACTCATGGTTAAAGCCAGTAACATTAATGCTGTGGCAAGTGTTGATTTCTTATTCATATTTGTTTCTTTTTTTCGTTGTTCGTTTTCCTTTAAAATGCGGGGTTCTTATGAATATTGCATGTAGGGTGGATTTTTTTTACACTGCGGCTGCCTGTGTCGCTGCTGTTCTTTATGCGGCGGTGTCAATATTCGATTTTGTCTTCCTTCCTGTCCCACAGGCGAAAAGCCTCCATTGCCTCGTCGTGCAGCAGGATTTCGGATGCGAGTTTGCGCTCTTGCGCGGCAGGGCAAGCTCATCGTAGATGAAAGAGTCGTCGAAACCGATGTTTTTGGCGTCGGTCTTGTTGTTGGCGAAATACACTTTCTTGAGTCTTGCCCAGTAGATTGCTCCCAGACACATGGGGCATGGCTCGCATGAAGTGTATATCTCGCAGTCGCTCAAATCGAAAGTCCCAAGTGCTTCTGCCGCATTCCGTATGGCCGACACCTCTGCATGGGCGGTGGGGTCGTTGTTGGCTGTGACGCGATTGACGCCGGTCGCCACGACTTCGCCGTTGCGTGTTATCACGGCTCCGAACGGGCCTCCGCCGTTACGCACATTGTCCACAGAGAGCACTATGGCTCTTCTCATAAGTTCTTCTTTTGTCATCGTTTTTGTTTTTTATTCATGTTTCACCCTGATTTCGCTTTCTTTTGCAGCAGGCGGATGCCGGAACCGGATATGCAGGATTTACATTTTCTCATGTATGCAGCATGGCGTTTTGTTCAACCTGACTTTGGTGCGGTTTCAAAGAAGCCTTGTTTGTCTGCTGAACAAGCCTTGTTTACTCTTCAAACAAGGCTTCTTTTGATGGTAAACAAGGCTTCTTTTTTGCTGTAAGGCAAACTGTTGGTTATCAGTCTGTTGCAACAGTCTTGAGCACGGAGGCAAGACTCACCAGCCATTTGTTTGCCTTCTTCTTCATTTTGAGTGTCACCTGTGCCTTGTCGCCGACATTTCCTTTGCGGTATATCGAGTCTGTCACTACATAATTCCGCACATCCACAAGAACCGTGGCGGTGGAGTCGTCGTCGAATGACACATCTGCGATGGTGCATTGTGCCGAGTCCGCCATGTTGTTGTATGTGTCGATATCCGTCTGCCGCACATTTGAAGCCTGGTATCTTATCCACTTTCCCGACTCCGGCGTGCATAGTGCAAGAGCGTTGTTGAAGCGGAAATTGTAATATGCGGATGCGAAAGCGGTCGCTTTCTTTTCTATCTGTTCAGTCTCCTCGGTAGTACACGACACTAATAGAAGCATTACTGCCAGACCCCTGCAGATGTTTTTGAAAAAATATGTGGGTGTATTGATTTTCAGCATGATTGATGTGAATCCGTTTTTTAATTGCACATTTATAGTATGCAAAAGTAGTTAAAACCCTTGGATTATCCATGCGAAATTAATAATTTTGTAGTAAAATTGATTTTTCAGATGTTGAAATTTATATCGTTTGGAAGCGGAAGCAGCGGTAACTGCTACTACATATTGACAGAAAAAGGCGGAATGATGATTGATGTCGGCGTAGGTATGCGCACGCTGAGGAAATATTTCTGTGAATACGGACTTCCTGTGACCGACTTGCACAATATACTTATTACGCATGATCATGCCGACCATATAAAGTCGGTAGGCACTATCAGTAGGAAATTCGAAATACCCGTGCATGCAACGAGTCGGGTGCATGCGGGGATTGAGGATAACTACAGCGTGCGCTGCAAGGTGGACAAGGAAAGGAAGGTTGTGATAGAGAGTGGGAAGCCGTTCGTTCTGGACGGTATGCGCATCACGCCTTTTCATGTTCCACACGACAGTAACGACAATGTCGGGTACAGAATTGATTATGAAGGAGTCGTGTTTTGTATAATGACCGATGTCGGCCATGTCACCGACGAAATGAAGACCATGATACAGGAGGCTAACTATTTGGTGATAGAAGCTAATTTTGATGATGAAATGCTTGAGGTCGGACCGTATCCGCGTTATCTTAAGGACAGGATAAAAAGCGGTACGGGGCATTTGAGTAATACAAAATGCGCGCAAGCTCTGATTGAAAACTTCTCAAAAAACTTGCGTCATGTGTGGCTTTGCCATTTGAGTGAGGAAAATAACCATCCTGAACTGGCACGAAAGAGCATCATGCAGCTGTTGCATGAAAACGGCATTGAAGTGGGGAAGGATGTGCAGCTCGATGTGCTGAAGCGTAGAGTTCCTGACGGATTCTACGAATTGGCATAAGGGAAACGCCTATGTATCAACGCGATTGCACGCAGAGACTGTTGTAGTAACAGAGCCGGTAAAGATTGTAGATTATGAGGATGGGATGGCGCGACAGCAGATTCTTGCGCCATAACTTCCTGAAAATATGGAAGAAGATATTGGCAACGCCTGCCAAATGCCATGACAGAATCTTTTCTTGCAGTGAAATCAGGGAGGAATAAGGAGCAAGACTGTTTCGCAAACTATAAAGTGTGCGCACGGCTTCTTCCGTCTTTCTCATGTAGGTGGCATTGTCTTCATATTCAGTGTATTCCACGTTGTTGTCGATATGAAGCAGTCTGACATTGTTTTCCTGCAGTTCCTTGCCGAACATTACATCCTCATATCCGTATGTTTTGATGCCTTCATCGAATGGATGTTGCAGCATTGTAGCTTTCTCTACAAAGAAGTTTGTGGTGCGGAACGACTGGTATGGTCGTTTGTTGCGGCACTTGGCAGTCTGTTTGCATTCGTTCGCCTTTTCATAGACATAGCGCAAATTGCAACGAAGCATATCGGCGTTTCCGCCGATTCCAAGGCCGCCATATATCACTTTGTATGTGGAAACAGAGTCGAAATAATTGGATATGAAGCGCAAGTCGGGGATGACCACATCGCAGTCGAGGAACAGAAGCCATTCATAGCGCGCTTCCTGTGCAAGGAAATTGCGGATGGCTGAACGTCCGGCATTCCTGGTACGTTTGATGAACCTGCAGTTTGGAAGTCCGGCAATAGGCTCGTTGAGAGTTGTTTTCCCTTTGTCAGTCGAGCCGTCATCGGCAACAATAATTTCGTATATGAGTCCTTCTGTCGCTTGTGCTATCTCATTGAGACGATGTACAAGGGATGTGCAGACATCATTATATACCGGAATCAATATGGAGAGTTCTTTTTTCATATACTTATAAATGCGTTGTTGTTGCCGGGTTGTGATTGCGTAAATGACAGGATGTTACTTTTTTGACGTATGGGGAAACACCTTTTCTTTCAGATATTTGCCAGTTATGCTTTGTGGACAGTTCGTTATTTCTTCCGGCGTTCCGCAGCATACCACAGTGCCGCCTTTGTCTCCGCCTTCCGGACCGAGGTCAATGATGTAGTCGCCACATTTTATGACATCCATGTTATGCTCAATCACTATTACGGAATGTCCTTTCTCTATAAGTGAGTTGAAAGCTCCCAACAGTCTGTGTATATCATGGAAGTGCAGTCCGGTAGTAGGCTCGTCAAAGATAAACAGGGTTGGTTCCTGGCGTTCCTGACCTATAAAGTAAGCCAGTTTGACACGCTGGTTTTCTCCACCGGATAGAGTTGATGAGCTTTGACCAAGCTTTATATACCCCAGACCTACATCCTCAAGCGGTTTAAGACGGTTGGTTATGGACTTTTCCCCGTATTGTCCGAAGAATTCAATAGCTTCCGATACGGTCATTTCAAGCACATCATAGATGTTCTTTCCATGGTACATGACATCGAGAATGTCCTTTTTGAACCGCTTGCCATGACAGGAGTCGCATTCAAGCACAAGGTCTGCCATGAACTGCATCTCCACCGTTATTACGCCGGCTCCTTTGCATTCTTCGCATCTGCCACCTTCCGCATTGAATGAAAAATATTGTGCAGTAAAGCCTTCCTGCTTTGCCAGCGGTTGTTCTGCATAGAGTTGTCTTATGTAATCGTATGCTTTGACATAGGTCGCAGGGTTGGAACGTGTGCTTTTGCCTATCGGATTCTGATCGACGAACTCTACATGCTTCACCATCTGCCAGTCGCCTTCAAGTGAGGAGTATTCTCCTGGAGCATCAGCGACTTCACTCAAATGACGCTTCAATGCCGGATACAGAATGCCTTTTATAAGCGATGACTTGCCGGAACCGCTTACACCGGTAACGACGGTCAGCACATTAAGCGGGATATTGACATCAATGCCTTTCAGGTTGTTCATCCTTGCGCCTTTGATGACAATCTTTGCATTCCAGCTGCGATGTGTGGTCGGGATGGGAATAGGCTCTGCCCCAGTGAGATATTTCACAGTATAACTCTTCGAATGTAATGCCTTTGCCTCGTTTATATGAGAAATGTCGCCTTGATATATTATTTCTCCTCCGAGTCGTCCGGCGTCCGGACCAACGTCTATCAGATAGTCTGCCGCTCTGATAATTTCTTCGTCATGCTCCACAACGATTACGGTATTTCCGAGCGATTGCAGCTTTTTGAGGACATGAATGAGGCGGTCGGTGTCACGACTGTGAAGACCTATACTCGGTTCATCAAGGATGTAAAGGGAACCTACAAGTGAACTGCCCAATGATTTTGCAAGACTTATACGCTGACTTTCACCGCCACTGAGAGTTGTTGATGTGCGATTCAGGGTGAGATAACCCAGTCCTACATCAAGCATGAATTGCAGACGGTTTCTGATTTCTGTCAATAAACGTGCGCCAATCTGCGTTTCCGTGTCGTTGAGTTGAATGTCGTCAAACCATTTTTTCAGATTGTATATTGGCATTTCCACCAAATCCGTAATGCTTCTTCCATTGATTTTCACCCATGAAGCTTCCGGTTTGAGGCGTGTTCCATGACATTTCGGGCATATAGTCTTGCCGCGGTAACGACTCAGCAACACACGATATTGAATTTTGTATTGATTGTCCGTCACCATCTGGAAGAACGAATCTATGCACACTTTGTCTCTTAAACCTATGTTTTTTTCGCATGGAAGACCGTGCCACAGCATATCTTTCTGCTTCTGCGAAAGATTGTAGTATGGCTCAAAGATTGGGAAATTGTCCTTTGACGCCCTTCTGCAGAATTCTGTTTTCCATGTGCCTAACTTTTCTCCATGCCAACATTGCACGCATCCGTCATACACGCTTAATGAGGTATTGGGTATAACGAGTTTCTCATCAATGCCCATTACCTTGCCAAAACCTTCACATTCGGGACAGGCTCCTAATGGAGAGTTGAAAGAAAAGAGGTTGTCGCTGGGCTTTTCAAATGCGATGCCGTCAGCTTCGAACTTTGTTGAGAAGTCATAACTTATGTTTGAAGGGAAGAACATAAGTCTGCACATGCCGTCTCCTTCATAAAATGCGGTTTCGGTAGAATCGGTTATTCGTGCCAGAACATCTTTTGTCCGTCCGACGCTCAAACGGTCGATAAGAATGAATATCTCATCCGGCTTTGCCGAAAGACAGTTTTCTTTGTTGTTAATGAAATCGCTAATCCGAATGAATTCGTTCTTATATAATATTCTGGAATAACCCTGCTGTATCTCGGCTGTAAGTTGTTTTTCCAATGTTCGTCCCTCTGCTATCTGGAGAGGAGCGGCAATAGCGAATTTGGTGCCGTCTGAAAATTCGAGTATTTTGTTTACTACATCCTCCGGAGTGTGTATGTTTACTTCAACACCGCTAATGGGTGAATATGTGCGTCCGATTCTTGTAAAGAGCATACGCAAATATTCATATATCTCAGTAGTTGTGCCGACTGTGCTTCGGGGATTGCGTGAAACGACCTTTTGCTCAATGGCAATTGCCGGTGGCAATCCCTTTATGAAATCGCATTCCGGTTTGTGCATTCTGCCAAGATATTGCCGGGCGTATGAAGACAACGACTCAACATAACGACGCTGACCTTCGGCATATAACGTGTCAAAGGCCAGCGATGATTTTCCGGAACCGGAAACTCCAGTTATGACAATGAATTTATCACGAGGAATCCTAATGTCAATGTCTTTCAGATTATTGACTCTGGCTCCTTTGACTTCAATGTATTTGTCCATAATTAAATAAGCAGGTCATGTGTTTCCCCCGACATGAGACGCCAGGAAAAGGTATATAGGTTGGGGCATAACAAGTGCCCCAACCCTTGATTTTAGGAATTCATAGACAAAAGGAACTCGTCGTTGTCGCGTGTGCGTGCCATTTTGTCGTGAATGGAGTTCATTGCTTCTATCGAGTTCATGTCTGATATATAGTTGCGCAAAATCCACATACGACGCAATGTCGTCTCGTCCTGAAGCAGGTCGTCACGGCGGGTGCTCGACGCTACGAGGTTTACGGCAGGGAATATTCGCTTGTTAGACAACGAACGGTCAAGTTGCAACTCCATGTTTCCTGTTCCCTTGAATTCTTCAAATATCACTTCATCCATCTTGGAACCAGTGTCAATCAGGGCTGTTGCAATAATGGTGAGTGAACCTCCACCTTCGATGTTGCGTGCAGCACCAAAGAAACGCTTGGGCTTTTGCAGGGCGTTTGCATCCACACCACCAGTCAGCACCTTTCCGGATGCCGGGGAAACAGTGTTGTATGCACGCGCAAGGCGGGTGATGGAATCAAGGAATATCACGACATCATGACCACATTCCACCATACGCTTGGCTTTCTCAAGAACAATTCCTGCTATCTTCACATGGCGTTCTGCGGGTTCGTCGAAGGTCGAAGCTATCACTTCGGCGTTCACGGTGCGTGCCATGTCAGTCACTTCCTCAGGGCGTTCGTCGATGAGAAGCATCATAAGATAAGCCTCTGGGTGATTTGCTGCAATGGCATTGGCAATGTCCTTCATCAATATTGTCTTACCGGTTTTGGGCTGTGCGACAATAAGTGCGCGCTGGCCTTTGCCGATAGGTGAGAACAAATCAACAATTCTCGTACTGAGATTGGTTGTTGCCGGATTGCCACACAGATTGAATTTCTCTTCAGGAAAGAGGGGAGTGAGGTGTTCGAATGCTATGCGGTCTCTGACATCATTAGGCTCACGGCCGTTTATCATGTCGATACTTGTCAGCGGGAAGTACTTCTCGCCGTCGTGAGGCGGACGTACCCGGCACTGGACTACATCTCCCGTCTTCAGTCCGTATCTCTTCACCTGCGGTGCGGAAACATATACATCATCGGGTGATGACAGGTAGTTGTAATCGCTTGAACGCAGGAATCCGTATCCGTCGGGCATTACTTCAAGCACGCCATTGGCTGAAATTATGTCAGAAAAGTCGTATTGTGGCAATTCCGGCTGTGCTTGGTTGTTGAAATTCTGAGCCTGTTCCGGAAGTGGCGACATGGGGTTGTCGAATATATCGTATGATGGAACGGCTCCCTGGTCTTCTATTGGAAGATCGACAACGGTAATGAAATCAGTCCCGTCGCCCGGATCTTCTTCCCATACTTCGTCGTTGATTATGTCGTTCTGTCCATCATTGCTTTCGTTGTGGGCATTGATTCTTGCCTGCAACTTTGCTATAAGTTCGTTGTTGTTATCGTCGGTTTTGTCCGATTGTGATGATGCGAACTCTTCTTCCGGTATAAAGTCATTGTTATATGAGTCGTTAAGTTCCGGCGCATCATTGGCGGGCTGGTCTGCCGTTTCGTCCTGCACATCCAGAGGTTTTGCTTCTTCTTGTTTTGCCTTAGCTTCGGCTTTAGCCTTCTGTGCGGCTTCTATTGCCGACAAAAGTTCAAGTTCCTTCTTCGATTTACGGCCTCTGTGCTTCGGTATTACAGGCAATTGTTCTTCAATAGGGACTTCTTCGGCAGCGTTTTCTGCTTCCGTCGCCTCGTTTTCGTTATCTTTGAATAAGGAAGGCTGTACCGTATCAGATGAGTTTTTGGATTTTTTTGTGTCGAAATTCTCTCCTTCTTTTCCGCTTACAGTATATACACGGTCGGTGTCTTTCTTTACAATCCTTGTACGACGGCGCTTTGTGCCAAGCGGATTCTTGCTTCCTTCTATTTCAGCCTGCTTGTCAAGTATCTCATAAACAACATCCTCTTCGTTTGCGTCATTGGATGTTTCTATTCCCATCCCATTCGCAATATCCTGCAATTCAGATATGTTTTTAGATAATAATTCTTCTTTGCTATACATATATTAATAAAAATGATATGAAAGAAATCGTTTCACGAGTGGAAACGCGTATAGTGTTTACAAATTTCTAATGCAAAAGTACAAAATTTATTTTGAAATGTTTGTAATATTGCGGAAGAAAATTTCATTTATTAAACTATATTAACGCATTGCGGAAATATGAGGAAGGACAACTTCTTTGAATTCGTTCTCAAAATTGGGAGTGAACACTTCTTTTCCTATCATATCACTGATTTCCTGCAAATCCCAGAACCTTCCTCCGTCAAGTTCGTCACTTGGATTTACTTCTCCATCAAACTCTGTCATGAACACATTTACCAGCTCCTTTTCTTTGGAACTCTCAAAGATGTATGATTTTATGAATTGTGGCACATAATCGGTCATACCAAGTTCTTCTTTTGTCTCGCGTGCCAATGCAGAGCGCACATCTTCACCGAAATCAACGTGCCCGCCGCACGCCGTATCCCATTTGCCAGGCTGTATGTCTTTCCAATCCGGGCGTTTCTGTAAATACAATTGTTTTCGGGTGTTAAGCACATGCAGATGAACGACGGGGTGCAGAATCTTGCTTCCGTCATGCGCCTTTGCTCTTGTCATGGAACCTATGCAGCAGCCTGCCTCATTGACAATTGGCAGCAACTCGTTTTTGTTGTCTGACATATTATAGTTCAATTTGCGATGTAAAACAATTTGGGAAAAGTCGTTTTATTTCATCTTCGCTCAAATTCGACTTGAAAATACCGAACAAAGTGCTGCCGCTTCCGCTCATTTGGGCGTATATAGCCCCAAGCCTGTATAAGGAGTCCTTTATTTCGGAGAGTTCCGGATATTTTTTGAAAACACTTGTTTCAAAATCGTTTGTGAGTTCGTCTTTCCATGTTTCGACGGGTTGTCCCACAATATCCCTGCAACTTTTTGATGGCTTTTTCGGAACGATATGTGCAAATGCGTCTTTTGTTGTAATATTGACATTCGGCTTTACGAGTAGAATGTAATGGCCTTTCAGCTGATTATCAACGGTTTCAACCGGCGAAAGAATCTCGCCTATGCCGGTGGCAAATGCTGGTTTCGCCGATATGAAGAATGCACAATCGGCTCCCAGTCGCGCAGCATAACGTTCCATTTCAGCCCCTTCGATGTTCAAGTGGAAGCATTCGTTCAAGAATCTGATCATATATGCCGCGTCACTTGAACCTCCTCCAAGTCCTGCCTGTGACGGTATCTGTTTGTGAAGGTGTGTGTGAATGCGTGGCAGTTTGAAGTCCTTGGACAGGATGTTGTAGGCTTTTACGACCAGATTCTCCTGCTCGTTGCATTCTATTGAATTGCCGGTTATTTTCAAATCACAAGGAAAATCCGATGGAAAATCACTGTCCATGACCGTCACTTCAAGCGCATCGCATAGTGGAATGGGGTAGAACACGGTTTCCAGATTGTGATAGCCGTCATCACGTTTGCTCACAACATTCAAGCCAAGATTTATCTTTGCACAAGGGAAGAGTGTCATAATATAATAATGTGGTTTTCAGTAAAAGCAGACAGGGCATGAATATGTTCTTTTTGCACAGCAATCATATTGTTGTGAACTCAAGTCATTTATGCTCTGCCTGCCTTGTCGTTTAAGTTTTATATTCTGTTTTTCACTGATGTTTCGCAAACTTTCTCTTTGCTTTCAGCAAAGAGGCAAGCTTGCGAAACTCCAATCATTTGTTGTTCTTGATTTTGTCCACGTAGGCATCAATCACTGCAACGGCGGTTATATTGACGATGTCGCGAACCGAACTTTCAAAGTCGGTGAAATGTATAGGCTTGTTCAATCCCATCTGGATCGGGCCTATGATTTCCGCATCAGCATCAAGGGCCTGCAACAACTTGTAGCTGCCGTTGGCACTACTCATATTGGGGAATACAAGTGTGTTCACATCCAGACCCTTCAGACGAGTGAAAGGATACTTGTCGTCGCGAAGCTCTTTGTTCAAGGCGAAGTTCACCTGCATCTCTCCATCTATTGCCAAATCCGGGTAAGCCTTTTGGAGTTCTTCCACAGCAGTGTGTACCTTGACGGGACTTCCGACTTCGTCTGTTCCGAAGTTGGAGTAGCTTATCATTGCAATATGCGGCTCGTCATTGAAGAAGCGTACTGTCTGTGCCGACAATCTTGCTATATCCACAAGAACGTTCTCGTCAGGGTGACGATTTATCAGTGTGTCTGAGAGATAGAAGACGCCTTTCTTGGTGTTTAGTATGTGCATTGTTGCAAAGGTCTTGAATTCGGGACGAATGCCAACGACCTCTTTTGCCACCTTGATGGTGTTTGAGTATTTCGTGTAAAGACCGGTGATGAATGCGTCTGCCTCGCCGGTTTCCACCATCATCATACCAAAGTAGTTGCGCTCATACATCTTGTCGTAGGCTTCTTCGAAAGTGTAGCCTTGGCGTGCACGCTTCTTTGCGAGATGCTTTGCGTATGTCGCACGGCGTCCCTGCTCCTGGTCTGCACGCATGTCGATGAGCTCAATTCCTTCAAGATTCAGCTTCAGACGCTGTGCCAGACGCTGCAAACGGTCGGGGTTTCCGAGCAGAATAGGGTAGCAGATTCCTTCCATCTTTGCCTGTACGGCAGCTTTCATCATTGTCGGGTGTCCACCTTCTGCAAAGACAACACGTTGCGGATGCATACGGGCTGTGTCATGCAGGTTGCGTGTAAGCTTTGTCTCCTGTCCCAAAAGCTCCATCAGGTTATTCTTGTAAGCATCCCAGTCGGTTATGGTGCGTCGTGCTACTCCGCTTTCAATTGCCGCCTTTGCCACGGCAGAGCTGACTTCGGTAATGAGGCGTGGATCGACGGGTTTGGGGATGAAGTATTTTGGACCGAACACCAGGTCATTGACACGATACACCTGGTTCACGACATCAGGAACCGGCTGCTTGGCAAGTTCGGCTATTGCGTGCACTGCCGCAAGCTTCATTTCTTCATTGATGGCCTTTGCGTGTACATCGAGTGCGCCGCGGAATATGTATGGGAATCCGATGACATTGTTTATCTGGTTGGGATAATCGCTTCTGCCTGTTGACATCAATACATCGGGACGGCTTTCCATAGCATCTTCGTAGCTGATTTCTGGAACCGGGTTGGCCAGGGCGAAGACGATAGGATTTGCTGCCATGGAGCGAACCATGTCCTGCGTCAGGACATTGCCCTTTGACAGACCAACGAACACATCGGCCCCGTTTATTGCCTCTGCAAGCGTGTGTATGTCGCGGCGGTCGGTTGCGAAAAGCTTTTTCTGGGGATTGAGGTTCTCTCTGTCGGAGGTGATAACTCCCTTGGAGTCGAGCATGACGATGTTCTCTACCTTGGCTCCTAATGCTACATACAGCTTCGTACAGCTGATGGCTGCCGCTCCGGCACCATTCACGACAATCTTCACATCGGAGATGTCCTTGCCGGCAACTTCAAGTGCATTCTTCAGTCCGGCAGCCGAAATGATGGCAGTTCCGTGCTGGTCGTCGTGCATGACGGGGATGTCAAGCGTCTTTTTCAGACGCTCTTCTATGTAGAAACACTCTGGTGCCTTGATGTCTTCAAGGTTGATTCCACCAAAGGTCGGAGCGATTTTCTCGACGGCTTCACAAAATTTTTCCGGATCTTTTTCGTCCACTTCAATGTCAAACACATCTATTCCGCCATATATCTTGAAAAGCAATCCCTTGCCTTCCATGACAGGTTTTCCGCTCATTGCACCGATGTCTCCAAGTCCGAGGACAGCAGTTCCGTTTGATATTACGGCCACGAGATTGCCTTTGTCGGTATATTTATATACATCGTCAGGATGCTCCTGAATCTCAAGGCAAGGGTATGCAACGCCTGGTGAATAAGCCAGACTCAAATCAGTCTGGGTCTGATAGGGTTTTGTCGGTTTGACTTCTATCTTTCCGGGGCGTCCGCTTTGGTGGTATTCCAATGCGCTTTCTTTTGTGATTTTAACCATAAATGTATCTTTTCTTAAAAATATTCTACTTTCTTGTCTGCAAAATACTTCAAATGCAAACTTATAAATGCCAATTTGTCATCTGTTCGTAAATCCCCTGCAAAGTTAAAAAAAAACTGTGCATTGAGACAGGCTTTTTCGTTTATTAACATTGCCCAATTACCTATAATATTTAGCATGATAAGGACTGCGGGCACATCGTGTTCGTAAAGAAGTCTTGTTTGCACTCCAAACAAGGCTTCTTTACAATGCAATAAAGCCTTGTTTGGAAGGCAAAGAAGCCTTGTTTGGAAACATGTGGATTTTTCTTTTGAATATAACTCTCCTGTTTGCCGGAATGACAACGATAAAGCCCCACATTATAGACCGTTTGGCTTCAATGTGGGGCTTGGTATCAATTGACGGCATTTGCCGCTTTTTCAGTTTTTAGAGATCAAGACTTTGCTTGATTGCTGCAATCTTCTTGTTTGCCTCTTCGGTGCAACGTGCATAGCAGCCGGCGCACTTCATTTCACCCTTTACTTCAATATAGAACTTGATCTTGGGTTCTGTTCCGGATGGACGCACGCTGACTTTTGTGCCGTCAGTGCAGAACCACTGAAGAACATTGCTTGTCGTTGGCATATCAAGCTTGTGGGTAGTACCGTCAAGTCGCTTTTCTTCAAGAGTCTGATAGTCTTTCCATGTGCACACTTCGCTGCCGCCAAGTTCCTTCGGCGGGTTGTTGCGGAAGTTTGTCATCATCTGCTTGATTTCATCAGCACCGCTCTTTCCGGGCTTTACTACATTCACTGTGAATTCGGCAGAGAATCCGAACTCAAGGTAAATGTCCATCAAGAGGTCGTAAAGAGTCTTGCCCTGGTCTTTTGCATAGGCGCAGATTTCCGCCAGCAGTGAGCATGCAGAGACTGCATCCTTGTCGCGTACAAAGTCTTCTGCCAGAAAACCGTAGCTTTCTTCACCACCACCTATGTACTGCTGTTTGCCTTCCGACAAAGCAATTTCTCTTGCAATCCATTTGAAACCGGTGTAGCAGTCGCGCATTTCGATGTTTTCCTTCTCGGCAATCTTGCGGATGACTTCTGTTGTAACAATCGTTTTCACAATGAAGTCGGTAGGTTGCATCTTGCCGGTCTGCTTGCGGTTCTTGATGATGTAATACAGGAAAATGAGGCAAGTCTGGTTTCCGTTGATGAGAATCCACTCTCCCTTGTCGTTCTTGCATGCCATGCCTACGCGGTCGGCATCCGGGTCTGAGGCCATAACGATGTCTGCATCAATCTCCTTTGCATCGCGGAGTGCAAGGGTAAGAGCTTCGCCGTTTTCGGGGTTGGGGCTCTTCACTGTCGGGAAATCGCCACTCTTCAGCATCTGCTCTTTTACGCAATGTACGTTTTCGAATCCCCATTGCTTCAAGCTGCGCGGAATCATTGTCATACCAGTGCCGTGGAGTGGGGTATAGACAATCTTCAGATCCTTCTGTCGCTTGATTACTTCAGGGTCGATGGATATGGTCTGTACCTCATCAAGGTATGCCTTGTCAATGTCTTCGCCGATTATCTGGATGAGCTTTTCATTGCCGTCGAACTTGACGTCATCCACTTTTACTTTGTTTACTTCGTCGATGATGCCGGTGTCATGGGGTGCAAGTACCTGTGCACCATCCTCCCAATATGCCTTGTATCCGTTGTATTCGCGCGGATTGTGCGATGCTGTGATGTTCACACCTGCCTGGCATCCGAGATGGCGGATGGCGTAGGAGCATTCCGGTGTTGGGCGCATATCATCAAACAGATATGCCTTTATGCCGTTTGCAGAGAAGATGTTGGCCACAGTCTCGGCAAAGAGGCGGCTGTTGTTGCGGCAGTCGTGGCACACTACAACGGAAACGCTGTCTCTGTCAGCAAAATTCTTTTTAAGGTAGTTGGCGAAACCCTGTGTTGCCATACCGACTGTATAGATGTTCATGCGGTTGGAGCCGGCGCCCATAATGCCGCGAAGACCGCCCGTGCCGAATTCCAGGTCTTTATAGAAACATTCTATCAAGTCTGTCTTGTCGGCGTTGTCAAGCATTGACTGCACGTTTCTTCTTGTTTCTTCATCAAAAGATGGAGACAGCCACTGTGATGCTTTCGCCTCACACTGAGCAATGAGTTCCTTATTGTTTTCCATATCCTTTATTTGTGAATAATTTAATAATATCTTATATTGGTTGTCGCCGTGCCTTTTTATCTTTCGATATTAATGACATGATGCGTTCTTATATTATAAGGTAACCATATTTAAAACAGACACAAAGATATAAATATTTAATGAATAACACAACATTGTGCCGTTTTTTCCAAAGATGATTAATATAAATTTACTGATATTTCATCTTTTCATTCGGAAGCGTATTCTCTGCTTTCTCGCAGACACAGCTCCAGCAGCGCATGTGCTACGCCGTCCTCTTCGTTGGACAATGTCACATGGTTGGCTTCGGCTCTTAGTTCAGGGGCTGCATTTGCCATTGCGACTCCCATTCCTGCCAGCCGCAGCATACTGAGGTCGTTATATCCGTCGCCGAATGCAATCATGTCCGCCGGTGTAAGATTTATCTTGGTGAGAAGCCGGAGTAATGATTGTGCTTTGTCTATTCCGTTGGGAACCAGTTCTATGAAGAAAGGAGCGGAACGAAACACTTCCATGCGGTTTCCGAGGATTTTGCCGAGTTCTTCTTCCGCCTTTAACATGTCGGAAGGGTTACCGGTCATCAACAGCTTGGCAGGTCTCTTGTCGATGACATTCAAAAGATTATCAACTTTGCGGATGTTCATCTTGTTTATCCTTGACTCTTCCATTACATATTGGTCGTCAGGACTTTCTGTCACGATGTCCTTCCCCTTGTATCCGAGGAGCGCGTAATTGTGCTCTTTTGCATAGTCGTATATAGGTTGTAGGCAGTCGGGCGACAAAGCCTTCTCGTAAAGCATTTCTTTTGACTTCCAATCAACGATGTTGCCGCCGTTGTAAGAGAGGATATACCCTCCACGCTTTTCCAGTTCAAGGCATTCTGCCACAGGTTCTATTCCGTATGTCGGACGGCCAGAGGCCAGAACTATGGTGCATCCGCAATTCTGTGCACGCAACAGGACATCGCGTGTGAACGGAGTTACAATCTTCGCATTGTTGGTGAGGGTGCCGTCAAGATCAAGCGCAATGACTCGATAAACAGGTGTCGTTTTTTTATTGGCAAACATTTATGTTCGGTTTAATCTTGTTATTTTCCACGCAAAAGTAGTGTTTTCCAACCATCGGACAAAGCAAAAAGGCAAAAAACATTCCCAAAGGCTTTATTTGGATGGATAATCAGAAAAACTCATTCATTCATTTGCTCAAAACGAAAAAAATAACATACCTTTGCATTAGACAAATGTTACTATGCGAATACATCATTGAACAGTTCTTAAGAACAACATTTATTTATGAAAAGAATGCTTACCAAAACAATCATTATTGCCGCAGCTTGCCTGACAATCACCGGTACGGTGGACGCAAGCAGCAAAGACAACAATCAGACACAACGCAATCTGGCGGATTTTTTCACAGAACGAATTAATGGCAGAAAAGCTGATTTTAAAGGCGATGTGACATTAAAACAGTCTGAAGTGGAGAAATACCAGACCCTTGTGTGGGAGGCATGGAAACAAGCCAACAGTTCGTTTAAGGAAGAAAAACTCATCGGCCTGGCAGCTCTTGACAGTACGCGTCAAGGAAAATGGAATCTTCCCGAATCGCTTGAACCAAATGCCGTAATGCCTTATTATTATGGATATAAGACCAGTGGCAACGAACGCACAGAAGCCTTGCCATTGTTTTTGTATATACACGGTTCCGGTCCGAAGGACTACGAATGGCGTACGGGTCTGCAATTGGCTCACAAATTCGAAGATGCGCCGTCAATCTATTTCATTCCGCAGATTCCAAACGAGGGAAAATACTACCGTTGGTGGCAGAGAGCAAAGCAATGGGCATGGACGAAGCTGTTGAGACAGGCGTTGGCTTCCGGTGATGTCGATGCCAACCGTCTTTATGTCTTCGGCATTTCCGAAGGAGGATACGGAAGCCAGCGGCTTGCATCCTTCTACGCCGACTATTGGGCTGGAGCCGGACCTATGGCAGGTGGTGAACCCCTTAGAAACGCACCGGTGGAAAACTGTGCCAATACCAACTTCTCATTGCTCACAGGTGCAGAGGATACGGGCTTTTACCGCGATATTTTCACAAAGGCGACAATGGTAGCCTTTGACAGCATACAGGCTGTGCATAAATCGCATTTCAACCACCGCATAGAGCTTATTCCTGGACATGGACACCACATCGATTACAGACCTACGACACCTTGGTTGCGCCAGTATGTAAGAAATCCGTATCCGAAACAGGTGTATTGGGAGAACTTCGAAATGGACAGTCTTTATCGTGACGGCTTCTATAATATATATGTGAACGAGCGTTCAAATAAGGATTTCAACTCACGCACTTACTATGAGATGAATATCAAGAACAATGACATTGATCTTAAAGTGAGCGAAGTGGAATATGAAATTACAGAAAAAGACCCTAACTGGGACATTGACATGGCGTTTGTAAGGCATTACAAACCTGCAAAAAGCGGAAAAATCACACTCTACCTGAACAATCAGCTTGTGGATTTGAGTCAGAGAGTTAATGTCCGAGTAAATGGAAAACGGGTGTATAGCGGCAAACCGAAGCTGACTCTACGGAATATGGCGAACAGTTGCGCTGCTTATTTCGATCCGTGGCGTATATACCCGGCAGCAATAGAGATAGAGATTAAATGAAACTCCGAAAACTAAAACTTAAAAAGAAAATATGAAGCGGAACATAATTATTACAGGTGGAGCAGGATTCATCGGGTCGCACGTTGTACGGCTCTTTGTGAAAAAGTATCCTGATTATCGCATCATAAACCTTGACAAACTGACTTATGCAGGCAACCTTGCAAATCTTGATGACATAAAGGATGCGCCCAACTATACTTTTGTGAAAGGGGACATCTGTGATTATGATTTGGTGAAGAAACTGATTGTTGATAATAATGTCAATGGCATAATCCATCTGGCTGCTGAAAGCCATGTGGACCGGTCGATTAAAGACCCGTTCACTTTCGCCTGGACAAACGTAATGGGTACACTGACATTGCTTCAGGCAGCGAAGGAATATTGGGAAACCCTTCCGGAAAAATATGAGGGCAAGATGTTCTATCACATCTCTACCGATGAAGTGTATGGTGCATTGGAACTTACTAACCCGGAAGGCATCGAGTCGCCGTTCACAACCAAGGCTTCGTCGGACCATCATCATGCGTATGGTACGGAATTCTTCACCGAGACGACAAAATACAATCCGCATTCGCCTTATTCTGCATCGAAGGCGAGCAGCGACCACTTTGTGCGTGCGTTCCACGATACATACGGTATGCCGACGATTGTAACCAACTGTTCAAACAATTATGGTCCGTACCAGTTCCCGGAAAAGCTGATACCTTTGTTTATCAATAATATTTGCAACCGCAAACCTTTGCCGGTATATGGCGAAGGCCTGAATGTGCGCGACTGGCTCTATGTGGAAGACCATGCGCGTGCAATAGATTTGATTTTCCATAAGGGAAAGACTGCCGATACTTATAATATCGGAGGATTCAATGAATGGAAAAACATCGACATAATACATGTTCTTATAAAAACGGTTGATCGCCTGTTAGAACGCAAGGATGGTGAGGACATGAATCTCATTACTCATGTCACTGACCGAATGGGACATGATATGCGATATGCAATAGATTCACGAAAGTTGCAGAAAGAGCTTGGATGGGAACCGAGTCTCCAATTCGAGGAAGGTATAGAGAAAACCGTACGTTGGTATCTTGACAACAAGGCGTGGATGGAAAATGTCACGTCTGGAGACTATCAGCAATATTACGAAAATATGTATGCCAACCGATAAAAGGGTAGGGTATTGTTGAAAAAAAAGTGCGGGAAGAAAACTGTTAGTTTCAGTATTTCTTCCCGCATTATATTATTGCTTATTCAGTTTTTCAAGTTCTTCTGACAAATCGGTCCATTTGTTTTCTTCAGCTTCAATGCATTTTTTTATGGAAGTGTATTCCGTTATAAGTTCCATATTTGATGCGCCTTCCGGGGTGCACAAAATCCCGTCAAGCTCTGTGATACGGTTCTCCATTGATTCAATGCGTTTTTCGCATTCACTTATCAACTTCTCTGTCCGGCGTATTTGTTTTTGCAGTTCCTTATGCTCTGCATAACTTTGCTTTCTGACAGATTTTTCTTCACCTGATTGGGGAGTGGTATTTGTGGCTTTCGTTTTGGCTGTAGAGACTCCCAGCGCGTTTAAATCTTCGATTCCTCGCGAATTAAGGTAATCGTAAATGCCACCAATGTGTTCCTTTACGCAACCGTTGCCAAACTCATAGACCTTGCTCACCAGACCGTCAAGGAATTCACGGTCGTGGCTTACTATTATTGCTGTGCCGTCAAATGCGTTTATTGCTTCTTTCAATACTTCTTTTGAAGGAATGTCAAGATGGTTTGTCGGCTCGTCAAGTATCAGGAGATTTACGGGCTCAAGCAAGAGCTTTATCATTGCCAGACGGCTGCGTTCGCCACCACTCAACACTTTTACCTTCTTATCGGAAGCTTCGCCACCAAACATGAACGCGCCAAGGATGTTCTTGATTTTCAGTCGTATTTCTCCTTTTGCAACATTGTCTATCGTGTCGAACACGGAAAGACTCTCATCAAGCAGCTGTGCCTGGTTTTGAGCAAAGTATCCAATCTGCACATTGTGACCCACCTTTAATTCTCCAGTGAATGGAATTTCTCCCATAATACACTTGACAAGGGTGGATTTTCCTTCGCCGTTTTTACCGACAAAAGCAACTTTTTCTCCTCTTTTTATTGTTAATGTGACATTGGAAAAGACTGTGTGCTCACCGTAATTTTTAGCAACTTCATTGCAGATGATAGGGTAGTCGCCGCTTCTGAGACATGGTGGGAACTTCAGATGCATCATCGACTTGTCTATCTCATCAATCTCTATAGGGACGATTTTTTCCAATTGCTTGATTCTACTCTGTACTTGAACGGCCTTCGTTGGCTTATAGCGAAATTTCTCAATAAAATCTTTGATTGAAGCAATTTCTTTCTGCTGGTTTTCGTAAGCACGCAATTGTTGTTGATGAAGCTC